>Ga0209099_1000007_pt1 | contig 265022 bp, 275 predicted proteins | sample AD_JPNHW2_MetaG_FD_184430 | JGI IMG/M metagenome (GOLD analysis project Ga0209099, IMG submission 184430) | Active sludge microbial communities of municipal wastewater-treating anaerobic digesters from Japan - AD_JPNHW2_MetaG (SPAdes) (version 2) | ecosystem: Engineered > Bioreactor >...
CCTAAGAAGTTTACTGCCCCGTCAGTATATATTCTCGAACCGCCGGTGGGTTCGTGATAGTTCCCTGATAGTCTGATTCTTGTATGGTGTACACCTAATAATTTTACTTAATTTTTTAATAAATTTATAATCAAAATTAATCCCTGAACGTCGGAGATTTTTTGTTTAATTTTCTCCAATTTTACCACTGTATAGATTTTATCATCCGTTTATATTGCGCTTGATAATAATGGCTTCGTTAGTTTTTATAAAATTAGGTTGTTTTTAATCCTAATTTAGACTATAAATGGTACCCGTGTTTGGTTTTTTATGAACACTGATTAACAACAAACAAAAGAGCATATAATTATGAAAAATATTTACGATATGCTGCAGTCAGTTTGTTCTGCTAATAAGGATAGAGTGTTTTTTGTAAGGCAGAATAAGACTTATGCAGATTTGTTACGAGATGTAAAAAAACGCGCTGTGAAATTGGCACAAAAATTTGGTATTAAAAAGGGTGATACAGTTGCAATTCTTTCTGGCAACACACCTGAATTTATAAATTCTTATTTTGCAATTACTTCCCAGGGGGCAAAGGTTTTAATGCTGGATACTGGTTTGTCATCAAACGAGCATTTGAATATGATGAAACGCACAAATTGCAAGCTGGTTTTGGCACAAAAAGATTACTTTGTTGATGGTGGTCCACAAATGTTTGATATTGAAACACTGGATACCGAAGACGAAAATGAATTTGTTGCTGCAGATGTTAATCGCGAAGATTTGGCTATGCTTTCTTTCACATCTGGATCAACTGGAAATCCAAAGGTTGTTGGACTAACACACAATAATGTCGTATCACTGGGCGAAGGTGCTTTGTTTTATAAACCGGTTATACATCCAGGTTATATGTTTTATGGATTTTTACCGCTTTATCACATTTATGGCGTTGTTATAAATATTATATCTCCGCTGGTTTTGGAATGTTCTTTATTATTACAACCTGTATTAAATCCAAAAGAATTTATAAAAGATTTTAAAGAATATAAACCACATGTTATACCTGCTGTGCCCAGAATTTGGGAAGGTTTTTATAAGAAAATTATAGAAAGTGTTAAAGAAAAGAAAAAATATACATTGATGAAAATCATTGTTGGTATGCGTGGCTTTCTGCGTTTGATTGGTATGGGATGGTTAGTAAAAAAAGTTACAAAACCAATACATGAAATCTTTGGTGGCAGGATTAAAGTTTTGATATCCGCTGGTGCAACATTAAAACCAAGAATCAGAAAGTTTTTTGAAAGCGTTGGCTTTGTTGTTGGTGATTGTTATGGCTTAACTGAAACCACTGGACCCAGCAATTTTAACTTTAAATTCAAACAGACAGATGGTTCAACATATTACGCTGGACCATTAAAAGGAAATGAAATTAAAATAAATAATCCTGACAAGGAAGGTGTTGGTGAAATCTGGATGCGCGGAAATATGGTTATGCCTTGTTATATTGATAATGATGAGGCCAATGCCGAAGCTTTTGAAGATGGTTGGTTCAAAACAGGCGATTTGGGAACTTTTGATAAGAAAAAACGTCTGATCATCAAAGGTCGCAAAAAACAAGTAATTGTTTTGGATAACGGTAAGAATGTTTATCCTGATGAACTGGAAGATTTATATTTTATGAATGATGATATTTTGGCAGCTGCAGTAATCGAACGTGTTAACAAAGGAAAAGTCGAAGCATATGGTGTTTTTCAGGTAAAACCAGGAACAACCGTTGCTAAGGTTAATCTTTTGATAAAAGCCTCTAACCTAATGATTGCGCCGTATAAATGGGTAAAACATTTTGCAATTACAGAAAATGAGCTTCCACAAACTTCGGCTAAAAAGATTAAGCATCATGAGATAAAAGAAATGCTGGATCATGGGGAATTCCCGGACCGTGAAGAATAAAAATGCCCCAAAAGGGGCATTTATAATAATTTTCCTAGAATTATTTGACTGATAGTTATAAAATACTATAATGTATGGAGAGTTATATTAAGAGGTTTGTTATGCCAAGTGATATCTTAAAAATTTTTGATGATGTAAAAATCAAAACGATCAATGAAGAGATAAATTCTCTTCGAAGAATCATTTCAGATAAAGAAAGTGAAAGAAAGTCAGCCGAAGATTATCTTAATAAGCCAGGTATAGATTATGTATCAAGAACAGATACAGAAGGTGAGATATTAACTTGTAATATAGAAATTTCTTTAATAGAAGAAAAAATAAAAGGACTAGAAGTAGAAAGAGAAGGTATAAGGGCTTTTTATGGACTATCCCCACAGGAAGTTTCTAGTATTAAACCAAAAAAAATTACTACCAGGGTTAATACTGGTGTTGCCAGCAGAGCTTATCATGGACGCACCTCGCATGTGAGGTAATTATTTGTTGCACACCGCGACATAAGGTGAAAGAGATTTTTCTGTATCTATGAATCCAGAGCCACAATCCAAACAATTAAATTTTCTGTTTTGCGAATGTGAAATATCAAAAAGAACTGTGTATCCGGAAACAACAGATATATTCGCAACATATTTTGAATTTGGAAATCCAAAATAAAAAGCTTTATGTGAACCAGTGCATTCGTCGGCATTTGCATAACATTTAGAGTCGTTCAACTTGGTTGTGTCTGGTACGCATTTTGAAACACAAGTGTCTGAATCGGTTACCATCTTTTCACAATCGGTGCAATTTCCAGATGAAATTCTAAGAGTAGAACCCAAAGATCCATAAACCGCTGTTTGTTTTATTTCTGTACAATTTTTAGTTGTTTCGGTTGTCGTAGGATTTTCAACACATTCCCATACAAGATCATTATAATTTAATTTTGCAATCTGTCCGGTCGGACACGTTTTATCTGAAAAAGGATCAACGCATTCCCATACATCATCAACCAAAACAGCTGTTTGTTTTGATGCGCATAAAGGTTTTCTGGAATTGTCAGCAACGCATTCTTCGGTATCTGAATCCCAAATCTTGTCGCCATTACATGTTGTTTTTTCATTAACTGAAACACACTGCCATCTACCAAAACGATATGCTTTTACTGTTCCCAAAGAACAATTTGTATCGTCTGTTTTTTCTGTTTCATAACTTGTTTGTATATCAGGAATTTCATATTGAGTTATATAAATCAGTTGACCATTTGAAAGTTTTATGGTTTTAGATATTCCTTTTGGTATTTCACGTTTTCCACTGTTGCCAGACAATATAAAATCATCTATAAAAATTCCAAAAGTCCCAGAATTTTTATAGTCACGTTCCAATATTTCCATCATGCTGTTATATTTATCTTCGGGAAGATTTTCGGTTGAAGTTACGATAAAATTGTAACTGGTCTTATTTTTTTTAGGAGTACTGTCGCACTTTATGACATCTTGTTTTTCATTAAGACAAATTGATTTTGTAACAATTTGATATTGCTGGGTACATACGTCTTTGAATTCTGAATTTTTTATAGCAGCAGTATGTGCAAATGCAGTGCATTCAGCAATTGAACGAAGATCAGAAATTTCAACCGCAGGTTCCAGTTTCTGCCGCATTACCGTTTGGTTTGGACTGTCTATCAGATAATATCCAGCCATAAACAAGAAAACTAAAACCATGATAAAAATATTCATCATTCCCTCTTGAACTCTGCTGGAATTCTAGCTAATATGTCAGATAAGTTCAATAGGGAAAATAATGAAAAAATACTTTTTAGTTTTGTTTCTGGCTGCTTGTGGTTTTTCGCCGCTGTATTCTGATAAACAGGTTGATGTTTATGTCGCGCCAATCAGCGGAACAAACGGAATTGACTTGCGTAATGCTTTGAATGCTGAATTTGGTGGTGGCAAAGATGAAATTGCAAAATACAAATTAGTAATAAAATTGGATGAACCGACAACCAAGTACAAAGCTATACAGCAAACTGGTGATGCAACTTGGCAAGAGGTTCAATTAGAGGCAACATACGTATTGTCCAAAGACAAAAAAGAAATAGCCAAAAGTCGCGAGGTTGCCGCGGAATCTTATACTTTTGTACGATATCTGGTTGCGGCTAATGCCTCTTATAATAATGCTGTTCAGAATTCTATAAAAATATTGGCAAATAAAATAGGAACTCGTATTATTGTAGAAACATCAAAAGATGAAAATAAATCTGAATGAAATGGAAAGAATCTGATTTTAACAGCGGTATTGGGAAAGTCCATGCAGTTCTGATTTATGGTCCAGACGCTGGTCAAGTTGATGAATTGTGTGACAAAGCTATAGAAAAACTGGAAATCGAAAAAGACAATCTGTTTGCTATAGATTCTGGTGAATTAAAAGAAAAACAAGATGCAATTTTTGCAGAAAGTTGTTCTTCATCTATGTTCGGTGGGCAAAAGCTGGTTATAATTTCAAATGCTGGTGATTCAGATGCAAAACAAATTGCAGAATTAATAGAACATCATTCTTTGTGTGCAACTGTTGTCGTTACCGCGAACGAACTTCGTGCTGGTGGTGGATTGCGAACTCTGTTTGAAAATGGGGATAAAATTGCAGCGTTACCATGTTATACAGACGATGCCAGAACATTAAGTACATTGATACAAAAAGATTTGTTTGCTGTTGGAATTAATCAAATTACACCTGATGCTATGGCATATATGACATCACACTTGGGTGGGGATCGCGGAATTACCAGAAGTTTTTTGAAAAAAATAGCACTGTATGTTGATGATAAAAAAATCGTAGATTTGGACGATGTTGAAAAATGCTTGCCAGATACTGGGGCTGCGGATGTTGATGAATTTTTGTTTTCTTTGACCGCTGGTCATATTCATCAAACTATGACTGCTTTGGACAGATTATTTTATGATAATGTTGAACCGAATATGTTGGTTAGAATGCTGGATTCACATTTCAAAAAATTGATGCTGGCGGTTGTTGATGGACAAATACCAAAACTATTTTGGAAGGTTGCAGATAAATTTAATCAGGCAATAAAAATTTGGCCTGAATCTGAAATAACAGGTGTTCTGATCAGGTTGAACGAATTGGAAAAGCAATTAAGAACAACTGGAATGCCTGGTGAAATACTGTTGCGTGATTTCTCTTTGAAGTTATCAGCACGTGCAGCCAAACTGGCCCTAAAAAGGAGAAACTGATGCTGTCATCTGTTTATGCTCCCAAAGATTTTAAGCGTTTGCGTGCTGCAGGTGATCTTGTTGCACGATGCTTTGAATACATAACTCCATACATTCGCGCAGGAATTTCAACAGGCGAAATTGATCGTATGGTTGCGGAATTTTTAAAGGCAAATGGTGCGAAATCTTCGGACCTGGGATATATGGGATATCCAAAAAATATTTGTACTTCGGTTAATGATGTTATTGTTCATGGTATTCCCAGTGATAAAGTTATATTAAAAGATGGCGATATTGTTAATGTTGATTTAACTGCCGAGTACAAGGGTTTTCATGGTGATGCTTCGCGTATGTTTATGATTGGTAGTGTGTCGACCAAAGCGCGCGAATTGGTTCAAACATGTCAGGATGCTTTGAATGCAGCTATTTCAATTTGTGCGCCTGGGGTTCCTTTATCCGAAATTGGAAGAACCATAGAGCAGGTTGTAACTCCGCACGGATTTTCAATCAGCCATGATTTTGTCGGACATGGAATTGGTAAAATTATGCACGATGAACCACAAATTTATCATTTCTATGACAAAAAGTGGGACAAGATTAAAATGGTCCCAGGATTGGTTTTCACTATCGAGCCTATGATAAATACTGGCAGTGCGAATTGCAAAATAGATCCAGATGGTTGGACCGCCAGAACTGTTGATGGTGGTTTATCTGCGCAATGGGAACATACCATTGGAATAACCGAAGACGGTGCAATTATTTTTACAGAAAAACAAATCTAAAAAATAAAAATGGTGAAATCCTTGGATTCAAAGAAAAGTTCTTATCGGCTGGGTCACAGAGAAAGGCTGCGGAAGAAATTTTCCGAAGGCAAGCTGATGGACTACGAATTGTTGGAACTGATTTTGACCTATGCAATTCCAAGATGTGATGTAAAGCCAATCTCTCATCAATTAATTGAAAGTTATGGTAACTTGTATAATATCATAACGGCATCATCAGAATCTTTGTCGAAGAATAAAGGTGTCAAAGAAAACACAGCCGTTTTATTAAAAGCTATACATGAAATTATGAAGCGTGGTGGCAAAGATTCTTTGCAAAGCAAACCTATATTTCATGATTATCAAAAAGTTTCCGAATATTGCAAACTGATGCTGTACGGGAAAAGTATAGAAGAATTTCATATCATGTATTTGGATTCTGATTTCAGATTATTGTCGGACGATTTGCACAGCAGCGGAACAATTGATTGGGCTGCGGTTTATCCACGTGAAATATTAAAGCGTGCTTTGGAACTGAATGCGGGATCTATTATTATGATTCATAATCATCCGCAATCTATGACCTCGTTTTCAACCCAAGATATTGAAATAACAACAGATATAAAAAAGCTTTTAGAAACAGTAAATATTTCGTTGTTTGACCATTTGTTGGTTTCTGGAAATATAGTTTATTCTGCAAAAAATATGTTTTTAATTAAATAAATCTGAAACATTGCAAACTGTTTGCAGTTTGGTCAAAGAAGACTGTACCAGTTCGTTTTTTGCCAGCTTATAGATTTTTCTGGTTGCTGGGGTTGGATTTACCCAGGATTGTTCCCAGTTTCTTGAAATCTCGATTACTTGGAATTCAGGTTTAAAAACAAATCTGAATTTTTTCAATGAACACTCGGCACCTTCGGTTGTTTTGAAATTACTAGGTGTTATGTCAGAAAATCCATTCCCAGTATTCAATTCGATTTTATAAGAATAATAAAAATGATCAGTTCCGTTTTCATATCTGCTTCTGGTGATTTTATCTTTTTTATAATCTTTGTTAATATCCATGTTGAAAACTTCTGAACTTGCAATACCTTCACCAAAATCATTAAGTTCGTATTTCGTTGAAGAGTCAGGTGTTCCCAATCCATCATCAAAATTATAATTACCTTTGGCATTGGAAATTTTATTCTGATGGGAAATATTATATTCTGGAGCTGGATTTTCTATTTCCATTGCTTTTTCTGTTTTTGGAAATTTTCCCGAAAGAAAATATGTCAGCAACGCTATAAAAACAAGCACCACAATCAGCCAAATCCAAGAAAAACCAACTGTTGGCTTGTCTAAACTACCAGATGTTCTTATTATTGCCATCAAAGCCTCCTTTAGTTTTAAATCATAACTTCTTGACCAACTTTCCAACCTTCGATTTGCTTTATCGCGTTGGTCATATTTTGTAATTGATCGTCGTTAAGTTGATTTATTTTTAAATCTATGGACAGTCCAGTTAGTCGCCCAATTGTTCTTTGATAATTTGCCGTGTCATTTTCATTAGGTGGGGCATATTGGCTTATTGCTTCAGCTACTGTCAGAGTATTATAACTTCTGTCCAACAGCAAGCTTTTTATTGCTGCACGACCTGTCTCTTCGTTTGGAAAAACTGCAAATCCGCCGGCCTGACCAATGGCACCATTTCTGACTGCAAATTTTGAATATCTGATATTTCCAGGGTTATTATTTCGCCAAGCAATTGTTCCGCTAACACGCTTGAATTCTTTGCCATCAGTACCAAGATAAAATGTTTCGTAAGCAGAAGATTGTAATGCCGTACTGGCGGTCAACCCGCTAACAGAATTTGAATTAATACTGACGGAAACATTTTGCGGATTACCGGATGAATAAACGGGTGCTTGGGAATATGGAATCATATCTGGTGTTTGTGAGGTATCAATAGAACCAGAATCATAAATATCAAAATCTTCGTAAATGTCATCGACATTATGCCTTGCCAATTTTAAGTTTTGAGTATCCAAAATTTTCCTTACTTCGGCAATGGATACATTTATAGTTTTGCATCCGCGGGCAAAAACATCACCACCCCAAATCATATTCACAGCAGGCTTTACAGCTGTTAATGTTCCAAAAATTAAAATAAGATTGCGAAAATTTGTAAATAAACTGTCAATCTTGGAACCACGGATATATGCAATCGCCCAACCAAATAATAAAACACCTGTGATGAACGCAATAAAAATCCAAGCATAGTTTATAAACGTTTCAAAGCTGCGTAAAATACAAGAGGGATCTTCAAGATGTATGAAAGTGCCGTCAGTACCCAATACTGTAAAGCCAGCATTTTTCAACAGTCTAAAGATTGTTTCAATGTTCATGTCCCTTCACAGCAGTTAATCTACTTTTTAGAAGCGGACGTTGTGAAAAATCCAGGTATTGAAAATTCATCGTCATTCGCAGCGATACCGGCCCAACCAAACAGATCACCCATCAAACTTGGCTCTTCGCGTTTTGCTTTCTTAAAAGGTAGAATGTTTTTCAGTTTTCCGATTTTACCTGATGCTTCGGTTTTTGAATTTACTGGTATAGAATCTTGTTTTTGTGCAAACTCGGATGCCAATTGTTCCAATGTCGCATCCAGGTTTACTTCTTCAATTTTTTGAACTGTTGGTTTTTCAACAATTTCTTCAAAAATATGATCTTCGCGAAGTGGGGCAATCCTTTCAAATAATTGTTCCAAAGTTTTTTCTTGTTCAACCACTGGGATATCATCAACCATCATTTCTTCAATAATTGTGGTTTTTGTTGATATAACTTCTTCGGTTAATTGTGTGCTGAAATCGGATTCGACAGTAATAACTTGTTCTGACTGCATTATGGGTTTTACTTCTGGAACTTCGGATACAATAATTGCCGGTTCTGGATCGGATACGGCGATAACAGCCTCTGGAATAGTATCTGATATTACTTCTTCTACTATTTCTTCTGGTTCTTTTTTGGAAGACAAAACAGATAAAATAGGTATTATTTTTTCAGATTCTTCTGTTTTCTGGGTAATTTCTTCTGGTTCAGTTTTCAGTTTTGCGGATTTAGTAGCCTTCTTTTTTGGCAACTGTTCAACAATAACTTCAGGTTCAATAATTTCTTCTGGAATTGTTTCTATAACCTGATTATTAACATTTGTGTTTTTTTGAACCCCCAGACCAGCATCGTCTGAATCGACCGGAACGCCAAATAAAATGGTGTCTGTACCCAATTGCAACGCATTGCGAACTTCTTCAAAGGCAGAGCGAATGTCTGCTACATCAAAAACTTCACTTCCGGAAATATAGATAATCTTGGTCTTCATAAAATCACTCTCCCTGACAACTGCTGATTATTATATCACATTTTAGTGTTGAACGCATAAAAAAAATGAATTAAACTATCCGTAATGTCAGATTTAAAACAACAGATTTTAAAAGAGTTATCAGCACTGGAAGAGACAACTGCTAGATTAAGTTCTGTGGCTGTTCATGCCAGTAAGCAAACTGATTTAGAAGTCGCTATCCTGACCGAGCAAGTAAAAGCTTTGCGGGAAAAGAATACCAAGGCATCAGATTTGATTGATAAGTCTATATCAATACTTAAAAACTTGTCTTGATTTTCAAGGGGCCCAAAATGAGTGTAGTATCAATACCAATTGTTAATAAAAACTATCCTATGGGATGTGAAGACGGGCAAGAAGCACGATTGATTGAACTGGGAAAAATGGTAGATTTGCGTGCGCGTGAAATTCTGGATAAAATTGGTCCATTACCTGAAAGTTCTTTATTGGCAACTCTTTGTATTGTTCTGGCGGACGAGGTCAGCTCGAATCATAAATCAGTTGATGATTCAGACTTGCAAGAAATATTGGCACGTATTCGTGTAATAAAACAAAAAATAAGTTAAAATAAAAAAACACCAATTTGGTGTTTTTTTAATGTTGTAAATTTTTCTGTAATTTTTCTTCAGTTACATAAAGTAAATCACGCATGTCATAAAACAATGTAATGGCTCCTGAATCCTTTAATCTAAAAAATCTTGCTGCATTTGAATCTTTTGAACCAGTATATCCTATGGTTCTTTTAATACCTGCGGATAATGCGCTGTGTATTCCACTTGTACAGTTTTCAACTGCTAAACAATTTTCGGGTTTTAAATTCATTTTATTTAATGTGTACAAATATATGTCTGGGGCAGGTTTGGGCCAAACTATAAGATCCGAACCGAAAATTTTACCTTGAAAGTGACTATACAAGCCAGCTTTTCTTAATTTATATTCCACTGATTTGATAGAATCATTAGAAGCTATACAATATGGGACTGTTAACCTTTCAAGCACTTCTTTTATATGTTGAGTGGGTTTCAATGTTTTGTTAAAATTTTCGCAAATTTTATGTTCTGGAAGTATAATTGGTCCATTATTTACAAGATCATTAATCGCATTAATTTGTCTTTTATCTAAGTTTTTGGATAAATTCATATAACGTTCGTTGACTATTGGTAAAATTTTTTTCAAGAGCGCGATATTTTCTTTACAACCCATGCATTCACTATCAACTAAAACACCATCGCATTCAAAAATAATGCATTCTATTTCCACATCTATCTCCGTATTATATTTCCATATGCCTAGGAATATTATCATAAAATATGTGGTTTTTGAATCGTTGATATAAATTTTTTAAAAATCGAAATTATTTAAAACAAAAAAGCCTCAAATTGGGGCTTTTAAAACTTGGTGGCTCTGGTCGGACTCGAACCGACACTCCTCGCAGAACTTGATTTTGAGTCAAGCGCGTCTACCAATTCCGCCACAGAGCCAAAGCTTGTTAAGCTTTCTTTTTTGCTGATACTTTCTTAACCAATCTGGCACTGCGTGCTGGCTTACGTGCAATTTTCTTTGCAGGAGCAGCAGGTTTTCCGGCTTTCTTTTCAATGGCTTTTTTAACAGCAGCCATTTCAGAAGTCAATTTGGAAACTGGTTTTGCCATTACATAACCATCCAAACCGCCGTGTTTGGTCAATGTGCGAAGACCAGCAGCCGAGATGCGCAATGAAAAATCGCGTCCCAGAACGTCGCTGTGGAATTTTAATGTTTGCAAGTTTGGCAAGAATGTACGTTTTGTATGACGATTAGAATGCGAAACATTCATTCCAACTTGTGTTTTTTTACCTGTTACTTTACATACGCGTGGCATATTATAATCCTTTTAAACTCGGCACAATTTATAACAAAAATGGTCGAAAGTCAAGCTTGAATTTGATAAAATGTTAACTATATATTGTAAAAAGTTAAAAAAGGAGTACATTTATGAATCCTGATGAAATGCAAGAAACACCGGAACAAGCAATTGCAAAATACACAACTGATTTTACAAAGCTGGCATCTGACGGAAAGTTGGACCCAGTAATCGGTCGTGATGAAGAAATTCGCCGCACAGTCCAGGTATTGTCACGCAGAACCAAAAATAATCCGGTTTTAATTGGAAACCCAGGTGTTGGTAAAACTGCAATTGTAGAAGGCTTGGCAAATCGTATAATTTCAGGGGACGTTCCTGAAAATTTGTTAAAGAAAAAATTGTTATCCTTGGATATGGGTGCACTGATGGCGGGTGCAATGTTCCGCGGTCAATTTGAAGGAAGATTAAAAGCAATCTTGAAAGCAGTCAAAGATTCTGATGGGCAAATTATTTTGTTTATTGATGAATTGCATACAATGGTTGGCGCAGGCAAGGGCGAAGGTTCAATGGACGCTGGTAACCTTTTAAAGCCTATGCTGGCACGTGGGGAATTACACTGTTTGGGTGCGACAACACTGGATGAATATCGTCAGTATATTGAAAAAGATCCAGCACTGGCGCGTCGTTTCCAGCCTGTGTTTGTGGATGAGCCAAGTATAGAAGACACTATTTCAATCATGCGTGGATTAAAAGAAAAATACGAAGGTCATCATGGTGTTCGTATTTCCGACAGTGCCTTGGTTGCGGCTGTGCGTCTGTCCAACAGATATATCACAGACAGATTTTTGCCGGATAAAGCAATTGATTTAATGGACGAAGCTGCTGCACGTGTTCGTATTGAAATTGCGTCAAAACCGGAACATCTGGATGAAATTGATAGATACCTGATGCAGTTGAAAATTGAACAGCAGGCTTTGAAAAAAGAAAAAGACGAAGAGTCAAAAAAACGTTTAAAAGATTTGGAAAAGCTGATTTTCAAAACAGAAGAGGAATCAAAAAGCTTAACGGCCGAATGGCAAACCGAACAAAAGAAAATGCGTGGATTGTCGGATGCTATGGCGGCATTAGATGCGTCCAAGGCCGAAGTGGCAAGTGCCATGCGTGCAGGGGACTTTGAAAAAGCATCCGCATTGCAATACGGAAAAATTCCAGAATTGGAAAAAGTAATTCAGAAATTAAATACTGAATCCAAAGAATATAAAACTGTTCTGCCTGAACATATTGCGGCTGTCGTCAGCAAATGGACAGGTGTTCCAGCAGATAAATTAAGTGTTGAAGAACAATCAAAGTTATTGAATATCGAAGATGAACTGCGTAAACGTGTTGTGGGCCAGGATCATGCTTTGTCTGTTATTGCACGTGCAATTCGTCGTTCGCGTGCGGGGTTATCTGATCCACGCAGACCGTCTGGATCTTTTTTGTTCTTGGGTCCAACTGGTGTTGGTAAAACCGAAGTTGTCAAGGCACTTGCAGAATATTTGTTTAACGATGATACTGCAATGACCAGAATTGATATGTCTGAATATATGGAATCACATTCTGTATCGCGTTTAATTGGATCACCCCCGGGATATGTTGGATACGAACAGGGTGGTGCATTAACCGAAAGCGTTCGCAGACGTCCTTATCAAGTTTTGTTATTTGATGAAATTGAAAAGGCTCATCCGGATGTTTTCAATGTGTTCTTGCAAATTTTGGATGATGGACGATTAACAGACGGTCAGGGTCGTATTGTGAATTTCACAAACACAATTATAATTATGACCAGCAACTTGAATGGTATGGATTCTGTAAAAAAACATTTCAGACCAGAATTCATAAATCGAATTGATGAAATTATTTCATTCAATCAACTGGGTCGCGATGTTATGTCTGGAATTGTGAAGATACAATTAAGCGGATTAGAAAAACGCTTGGCTGAGCGCAGAATCACAATGCATATTTCAGACAAGGCAATTAATTGGTTGGGTGAAAACGGATACGATCCAGTATTTGGTGCACGCCCATTGAAACGTTTAATTATGTCATCGGTAGAAGATAGAATTGCTGATATGATTTTATCCAACAAGATTGGTGACGGCAGCAATATTGACGTTGATGTAAAGGGAAAGGATTTGATTGTAAAATAAAAACTGGGTCAAATGACCCAGTTTTTATTTTGATTTTAATCTTTTATGTAAATCAAAAATCAGATTATTAATCCACCTTTTATAAACCAGCATTGCGGCATACAAATTATCTGCGGTTATTATGGTGTTTTTTGAGTTTGTCATTTCTTATCCTTTTTGAACTGGATATCACGTAGTTTTTTATATTCACCATCCAATGCAACTAATTCTGAATCTGTGCCGCGTTCAATAATTTTTCCATCTTTTATGACACAAATTATATCAGCATCAAGAATTGTTGATAATCTGTGTGCAATCACAAAAGTTGTGCGCCCACGCATCAAATCTTTTAATGCAGACTGGATTAATTTTTCACTGTGTGTATCCAATGCAGATGTTGCTTCGTCAAGTAATAATATTGGTGAGTCTTTTAATATCGCCCGCGCAATCGCAATTCTTTGTTTCTGCCCGCCAGAAAGCAAAGCCCCACGTTCACCAACATTTGAATTATATTTTTTCGGAAATACCATAATAAATTCATGTGCGTTGGCTGCGCGTGCTGCAGCTTCGACTTGCTCGCGTGTTGCATCCGGTGCACCATATTTGATGTTTTCATAAATCGTTCCATTGAACAAAAATACATCTTGGGAAACTTCGGCAATATTTTTACGCAACGAACGTAAAGTATACTTTTTTATATCCGTACCATTAATTTCAATTTTACCGCGTTGTGGTTCATAAAATCTTTCAAGAAGGTTAAACATAGTTGTTTTGCCACCACCAGATGGTCCAACCAAAGCACAAACTTTGCCAGCTGATACAGAAAGATCTATGTCGTGCAATACAGGATCGCTGGGGTTATATGCAAAAGAAACATTTTTGAAATCAATAGACATGTGTTTTGTATTCAAATCTTTGACATGTGGAGAATCAACAATTTCTGGTTTGCTGTCCAAGAAATCAAACAAAACTTCGGCTGCTAGTAATCCATGTTGAACTGTGTTTCCGGTTCCTGTAATACTTTTTGCAGGTTTGTATGCAGCTGTCAACGCCAACAAGAATGCAACAAAGTCACCAGTTGATATAGCGCCAGAAACAATAAAATGTCCACCAACAACCAATGCCAATGCCAAACCGATGGAAATCATCTGTTCCAATAAAGGTGATTGGATTGCGCCAGCCTGTGTATTTTTATAAGAATTAACAACAGAATCATTCAGAACTTTTTCAAATTTGTGTGTTTCAGTTTCTTCGGTTGCAAATGCCTGAATAGTTTTAATTCCGTGCAGGGTCTGATTCAAATGTTGTGAAACATTATTTGCAATTCCAAAAGATTTGCGTGAAAGCTCACGCTTTTTACGCATAATTACGACCATCGGAATCATAATTGCAGGAACCAAGAACAACAACACAGCACACATTTGTGGTGCATACCAAATCATCAAGCTTAGTGTAATAATCAATGTGGCTGTATTTTGAACAACATTGATAATTGTATCCGTGACCAATGTTTTTACGGCATTTGCCTGGACTGTGAAATAATTCAAATTCTTTCCAATGCCATCGCCATAAAATTTAGAAATGTTCATTTTAACAATATGGTGGTAAATTTTCTTTTGTAATCTGGCGTGTGCCAACAATCCGGCCTTGGACATTGTTAAAGATTTTGCATAGCTGAATATACCCTTAACTCCGAATGCGGCGATAATTTGCAATGCAAAGAAATAAATTGTTTGCATATTTTTTTCAAAAAATGTTTTATCAACAATTTTTTGAACCAAGGTAATAGTAAAACCTTCGGCACTGGCTGCAATAATAGTGCATAAAACACCAGCCAGCAACCATTTCCAATAAGGTTTTCCAATCTCGCGCCATACGCGACCATACAGTGACCACTTGATATTAGCGTTTTTTTTGTCGCCTTTTATCAAAGAGTTAATTTTTTTTCGTATTCTTTTAAACATGGCGGAATTATACAAGAAATATAACCGAAATCAAGACGTAAGATAATGTTTGACATTTATGTTTATTAAGTATAAAATTGCTTCGCTCCGTATGGGGTATGTAAAGTTCTGGGGTTGTAGCTCAGTTGGTAGAGCACCTGCTTTGCAAGCAGGGGGTCGTCAGTTCGAGCCTGATCAGCTCCACCAGAATAAAAATGTTGAAGGGGGTGAATAACCTATGGTGAAAGTTCTTGTACGCGATAATAACGTCGAGCAAGCATTGCGTGTTGCAAAACGTAAATCCCAAAAAGAGGGTTTGTATCGTGAAATGAAAGAACGTCAACGCTTTGAAAAACCAACAACAATGCGTAAGCGTTTACGTGAAGAAGCCGTTCGAAACGAAAAGAAACGTCAATCTAAACAAAGAATGGTTTTCGGATTCTAATAAAATAAACCCCGCGATTGCGGGTTTTTTTATTTAGTTCTTAAACAATTTTGAGTTTGTATGCATTTATTAAAAATTTTTAAAACTTCAGAATGGTTTGGTTTCACTTCATTAATAATTTGATTCTGCCAAGATATTGGTATAAATTTTTTTATTTTTTGCGATTCTGGAAAGATTGGTTTATCACTGTAATCTAATTTGCGTAGAAAGGATCCATTAAGATTTATTTTCTTTTGCTTTATTATTTCTGATATTGTTTTAACTTCTTCTGACAGTATTATTTTTGAACTTTCAACTATGTTATTATCTTTTAATCCTAAGACTCGGAAAGCAAAAATTCCTGAATGAATGCCATGCAAAAAATGAATGTATTTTGAATCCAAAAGCCCTGTTTCGCATATAATGAAAACGTTATCATTATACCTGTCAGATTCAGAAATTATGAAATCTTTTTTTGTTAAGCCGGCATCAAGATTTAAAATCTTTTGGCGGTCGTCTTGTTTTATGTATGCATTATTAATAAACAATGAATAACCAGAAGTGTTTCTTTGAATATGCCAGTATGCTAGTTCTATTTTATCCGTATACAAATTTATCTCGCTCGTTTTTGTTTTTCGAGAATATTTATCTGCCAGAAAGTCTTTTCAGTTCTAGTTGATTCTTTATGTCCATCAAGTTAATTACTATCTTCCTGAATTAACTTGGATTTGCATGCATTTATTCATAATATTATGAATCTCATCGGTGTAATTTTTTTCTTTTTTTGACAGTTTACTTGAATCTTCATATGCACAATAACTTGATGGTTTCATAGGTGTATTTGTTTGTCTTATAAAAGATCCGCCACTAAGACTGTTGAATATGACAGTTTCTTTTCTATTAATTTTTTCCAAAAGCAGTTTTTTGGAATTTTCAGAAAAGTCAGGACGTTCCGAATACATTTTTGCAAAAATACCCTTTTTTTCATCATATATGAAGTAAAGGTATTTAAGTTTGTCGCGTCCAGGCGCCTTTGAGTATTTTTCCAAAAGAACAGGATAACATACAAGAACTGTGAAACCGCAAAATGTTGCAGATTTTATGATGCGTAATTGTTTTTGAAACCAATTGGTACTAAATCTTAAACTATTGTCATCAAAATTAACAATATTCAAAGAAAATATTACGTTATTGTCAGTAGTGTTTTTTTCTGACCAATTTGCAATTTCTGTTATCGGTTCCATTTTTATCACCTTGTGTTAAAATCCCGCAATTGCGGGATTTTAATAAAATTTATAATACAGGGACTTTTGAGTTAGCATTTAGTGTGTTTATAATAACTGCTCTTTTTGCCAATGCTTCTTTCTTTGCCATAGCTTCTTTATATTTTTTTTCCATACATTCTGTTCTTGGATCTGAACCAAATGTTAAATATTGTTTTGATGCCAAATTAGCATCATTTAATGGAGCCATGATTTGTGTGCAGAGATTTCCTTGCATATGATAAGTGGGTACAAAAACAATACGGTCGTCAAATTCATTTTCAGACATTATTTTTCCTTTTTTATTTGTTTGTGCGTAAAATAGTACACTTTTTTATTATTTTGTCAAATAATTTTATTTAAATTATGAAGATGATAATAACAGAATTTGTTTTTATAAACCAGACATTACGACTTCTTTACGCATTTTTATACAGTATTCAAGAAATTTTAAACCATTTTTTGGGGTAAAATCATCGGGTTTCAGATTTTTAATTTTTGCATTGGCTTTTAAATAACCAAGATAATTTATTGGTTTGATATTACTTAATAATTCTGGAATTTCGTATATAAAACATCCGCCAGGTTTGCTTTTTATAATTTTTGTCTTTCTGCCGATTAACTTTGTTTGAAGTTCTTCTATTAAATAATTTTCTTTAAGATTATATCCATCAGATGATTCTTTAAAAAACTCACTTGCGAATATACCACTTTCCGGGCTGTAAAGCATAAGAAGCCTTAAAGAATTCTCACCATTACAACTTAATAGTATATTATCACCAATCTTTTTTGATTTATTAACAAGCAAATTTTGAGCCATATAATGGTTAAGTCTTGTTTCAGAACCGTTCGTTATAAAGTTAATTGTACTGATATATAGTGCGTTCGGATCCCATATTCTGTTATAAGATCCGTATTCGTACCTGTACCATTGTCCAAGAATAGTTGTTTTTTTCATTTTTATCTTCCTATCTATAAATTTGAACTTCTTTCATTTTCTATTATCTTATTCTTTTTTTAGGTGATGCTCGCACATTGTAGTACAAATATAGTGCCATTTGTCAAATTTTTTTATGTTGTTATTTTTTTACAAATGTTTTAACTTTATGACCGCTATGATCAAAGAGATAAAAGAAAATATTGATAACCAGCAATTGTCGGATGCCTTGTCAGAAAGATATCTGTCCTATGCCGTCAGTACGATTGTTTCGCGTGCTTTGCCGGATGTTCGTGACGGGTTAAAGCCTGTTCATCGTCGTATTTTGTATTCTATGTTGCGTCAGAAATTGTCACCATCAGCCGCTTTTCGTAAGTGTGCAACTGTTGTTGGTGACGTTTTGGGTCATTATCACCCGCATGGGGATTCAAGTGTTTATGATGCTTTGGTTCGTCTGGCCCAGGACTTTTCAGTTCGTTATCCATTGATTGACGGTCAGGGAAACTTTGGAAACATTGATGGTGACCCCCAGGCTGCTTATCGTTACACTGAATCCAAAATGACTGAAGCCGCCATGTTGATAATGGAAGGTTTGGACGAAGACAGTGTTGATATGATGCCAAACTTTGATGGTACAACGGTTGAACCGGTTGTTATGCCGGGTGCTTTTCCAAATTTGCTGGCTAATGGTGGTATGGGTATTGCTGTTGGTATGGCGACAAATATTCCAACACATAATGTGTCTGAAATCTGCGATGCTTTGAATTTGATAATTGATAAACCAGAATCAACAACATCACAAATTATGAAAAAACTAGTTGGACCAGATTTTCCAACAGGTGGTATTTTAATTGATGATTTTGATACAATTGTAAAGAATTATGACACGGGTCGTGGGGCTTTTCGCATTCGTGCAAAATGGGAAGTCGAAGAACTGGAACGCGGCGCCCAACAGGTTGTAATCACAGAAATCCCATACGGTGTTGTTAAATCTAAATTGGTAGAGCAAATTGCAGATTTAATCGATGCAAAAAAACTGCCTTTGGTTGAAGATGTTGCGGATGAATCCACAACAGATGTCAGAATAGTTATAATTCCAAAATCACGAAATGTTCCAGTTGACAAGATGATGGCACATTTATTTGTCATGACTGATTTAGAATCGCGATTCAATATGAATTTTAATGTTATTGATTCAGTTGGTGCGCCTCGTGTTATGAAAATTGGCGAAGTTTTAAATGAATTTGTTGCCCATCAGAAAATAGTATTACGCCGCAGAACAAATTGGCGCTTGGGGAATATTGTTCGTCGTTTGGAAATCTTGGGTGGATTGTTGATTGTTTATTTGAACCTGGATCGTGTTATTGAAATTATCAGAAACGAAGATGATGCCAAGGCGGTTTTGATGGCAGAATTCGAATTGACTGATGTTCAAGTAGAAGCAATCCTGAACACACGTCTGCGTGCTTTGCGTAAACTGGAAGAAATGGAAATTCGTCGCGAAGATAAAGAACTGCGTGCGGAACAGAAAAAGTTAAAAGCTTTGTTGGCAGACGAACAGGCACAAAATGAACAGTTAAAGGCTTGGTTTGCAGATATCAAAAAGACTTATGATAAAAAGACTGCGCTGGGACGTCGTCGCACAATTTGGGATCATCAGGTTGAAGATATTGTTGTAAACGCTGATGAATTTATTGAAAAAGAACCGATGACAATAATCTTGTCAACTATGGGTTGGATTCGTGCGGCCAAGGGGCATATGGATTTGAATTCTTTGGATTTGAAATTTAAAGAAGGTGATGAATTATTAACCGCTTTCCACGCACAAAGCACTGATAAAATAAATCTTTTTGCCAGTGGTGGAAAAATGTTCAGTCTGAATGCGAACGATTTGCCGTCTGCCCGTGGGTTTGGTGAATCCGTCAGAATGATGGCAGACATCGGTGCCGATGAAACAATAATTCGCGTTTTTGTTTTGAATTCCGAAATGAAATATTTATTGGTTTCACGTCATGGAAATGGCTTTATAGTTTCTGGTGAAAATTGTTTGGCACAAACAAAAAATGGCAAACAGGTTATGAATATTGATGAAAAGAACCCAGCGGTATTGTGTGTTGATGTTACTGGTGAGTTCGTTGCTATTTCTGGGTCAAATGACAAAGTTCTGATATTTAACACTGATGAAATTCCTGAAATGGCCAGGGGCAAAGGTGTAATACTGCAAAAGTATAATGCCGAACGTACCTATGTTTTGGATGCGATGTTCTTTGATACGGACGAAGGTTTTGGTTGGACAAACGGTCGTGGCACAACAAAATTGGACGACTGGCAACCATGGGTTGGAAAGCGTGCCAGCCAAGGTCATACTATTCCAGTTGGATTTCCGCGTAACGGAAAATTCGGACACTAGAATATGAAAAAACTGTTAATCCTTTTGGTTTTAACGGTAAGTTACCCGTGTTTTGCAGCGTCTGATAATTGGGGCGAAAATGTTGCCGGTGTTATTACTGGGTTAAATGTTCCATCTAACAAAAAAATTGTTGCTTTGACCTTTGATGTTTGTGGCGGAAAAAATGGAAGCGCATTAGACAAAGATTTGGTTAAATATTTGTCTGATAATAAAATTCGGGCAACGATTTTTGTAACTGGAAAATTTGTAAAAAGAAACCAGCAAGAATTTTTAGAACTGGTAAAGAATCCAAACTTTGATATTCAAAATCATGGAATGTGGCACAGACCGGCTTCGATAACTGGACTGGCTGTTTATGGTGTTCATGGGTTTACATCCGTCCAAGGTTTGACAAATGAAATTGTGGATGCCGATAATTATATTTATAAACTGACAAAGAAACATACAACACTTTACAGGTCTGGTGGTTCTTATTATGAAGATTCTGCGATTCCGATTATAAAAAAGTTGGGATATAAAACAGTTGGTTTTTCAATCAATGGGGATTTGGGTGCAACAGCTTCGGCAGATAAAATATATCAAAATATTTCAAATGCAAAAAGTGGTGATATTGTTATAGATCATATGAACCATCCAGAAAGCGATGTCAGGGCAGGTGTTATAAAATCAATTCAAAGCCTGAAAAAACAAAATTTCAAATTTGTTTTTGTAAAAGATTACATTTAAAAATAAACCCACGTAATCGCGGGTTTTTTATTATTTTGGCATTTTAGCCTCGGTAAACACGGTGTGTTTACGCAGCTTTGGATCATACTTGCGGAATTTCATTTTTCCTTGGGTATTTTCAGATCTTGTATTTTTTGTTGTTGTGTAAAAGAAGCCAGTTTCTTTATTTTCCAGCTTTACAACTTCTTTGCTACCTTTTTTTGATGCCATGTCTTATACCTTTTTTATCGCGAAGTTGATTCTAGGTTAAATTTTACTGGAAATCAAGTCATTTTTATCATAGACTGGAAATCTGCGGGGCTGTGGCGCATAAGAGTAAGTAAGCCAAACAAAGTGCAGGCGAGCGTAGCGCACGCAGTGCGCGGTAACGAATGGTGAGCAAAGCGAACAAACTGGTAGACGCGCTGGATTGTGAGAATAAGATGTTTTTTAGGGAATATGGCGAAATTGGTAGACGCGCTGGATTTAGGTTCCAGTGGAGAAATCCTTCAGAGTTCAAGTCTCTGTATTCCCACCATTTATAGAACTAGGCTTTCATTGCGAATAAAATATCCTCGATTGCAATTGGCAAATTGCGCATTCCTTGGCCCACGGGATAATAAACTGGATAAATCGAATAGTTTTTTCCGGAAATGGTCTTGGTTGTGGATTTTTTTCGCCAATCAGATACCTTGATATTCTGACCCAGAAATATAGAACTGACCTGGTTACCAAAGGTTATAATCTTTTTTGGATTAATTTCGGCGATTTCTGTATTTAATAAATTCAAATATTCTTTGAAGACTTTGTCTGGCAAATGTGTGGCGTCATCCATCGTGCATTTGCCAAGATTGGTTATAAATAATTTATTGGATGCAACCTCGTGATAAAGTTTTTCTGCAAAATCGGGCGTCCAATCAGTGGGCTTCAGCGAGTTAATTTCATCAGCGGTTTTTTTGCTTATCAGTCCCAGCCGGTGAAACATATTCCATGTATTTTTTGTTCCCAGCCATTGCGCCCGTATCCCTGTCCATTCTTTTGTGCTGGCAATATTTTTTGCGGTCGGATTCATAAAGACAAAACAAACATCAGGATTTTTTATACATCCTGCACCATAAATGCTGTTCAGTTTGGATGAACCATATTTCTTTTGTAATTTATCATATTCGGGATGAAGTTTGGTTACCTGCATTTTAATACACTGGATAGTTGCGTGGGTAATTGGGGCTGGACTTATCAAGGCTGCTTTTTACACCACAACCTGTCAGAGTTATGACTAATCCGACAAGTAAAAAATACATAAGTGCTTTTTTCATAACTGGATTATAAAACTAATAAGCCCGTGAGTCAAATTCTTTACGCTACCTTTCATATTTTAAAAAACTAGTATTTATGATATGATTAAATTCAGGTCAAGAAAAGTTATGAATATGACATTAAACAGAAACTTAAAACTATTGATAGCGTTTAATTCTTTACGTAGTGTCTCGGATATTTTTTTGGGAACGTTTTTCGTTTCTTTTATTATGCACACATCAATTAACGATATACTTTCTGTGTCTTTGTATCAGTTTTTTAATTATTCTGCGTTAATGATTGGATTTTTATTAATTGCAAATTTTGTAAAGCGATATAACAAAGTCGTGGTCTTTGTATTAAATCAGATTCCAAAAATCATATTTTTGTTAATGATTATATTTTATCAGGAAAAGATTGTTGAATACATAATCCCAATGGGAATGTTATTCGGATTAAATACTGCACTGTATTGGTTGCCGTTGCATACCATGGTAAGTGAAAATCTGGACACAGGATTAACAAGACGCTATGAAGGTATGAATAATGCATTTTGTGGGGCAGTAAATGTATCTGTGCCAATATTACTGGGATTTTTCATCAGTTCTGGATCTTATGAACAAATGGCCAAGGTGTTACTGTTCCTTGGTGTTGTTGAAGTTATAATGGCATTCTTTTTAAAGCGGTTGCCAAATAAGTCGGGAAAAAGTCTTGATTTACAAGGTTTTTGTTGTTGTATGACACGATTCCCTGTTATCAGAAAACTATTTATGATTGAAGTATTACGCGGGTTCAGCGTTGCTGGGGTACTTGGAACTGTTATCACAATGTATACTGTTCATATTTTCAAGACGGATTTGAATCTGGGTATATTTGGAACTATTTTTGCGGTGTTTAGTATCATAACATCATTGCTGTTCAGCAAATATGCGACCAAGAAAATGTTTCCAAAAATCTTATTTGCAGCGTGTATGGCGGCATTATTTTCTTTGGGGATGTTTGTTTGGTACACGAATAATATTACTTTGTTGATATACAATTTTGTTTGTTCTACGGGTATTTCTTTGTTATCACAAATTGCGGATGTTAATATGTATAATCTTTCTAATTCCAAGTGCGTGACCCGGGACAGCAAGACAGAGTATTTTGTTTTTCGTGAATCGGCCTTGGCCATAGGGCGATTGGTTGCATTTGTTGCATTGTTGTATTTGGCAGTTTTTGGCGGGTACGAATATTTACGTTATTATCTGATCTTTATAACTGTGGCGATATTGTTGATGGGATACCTGTCCATAAAAATAAATAAAAGCATAAGAGAATAATAAAAAAACCACCAAACAGTGGTTTTTATTTTTGGCAGCCTCAACCGGATAGTTCGACTTTGTGTTATGCACAAACCACCACTGACGCGATTGTCTCACCACTCGTACGATTTTACTTCGTAAAATCTTTGTTTCACTGCACTTTGTTTGTGAAATTTAACTCGTATGCGAACCCTGGTTCTCATCTCGGTTTGGACAAGCAAAATAAAAATCCGCAAAAAGCGGATTTTATATTTTGGCAGCCCCAACCGGATTCGAACCGGTGTTCTCGCCTTGAAAGGGCGGTGTCCTGGGCCTCTAGACGATGGGGCCAATGTTCTGGCGGGATTGACGGGGCTCGAACCCGCGACCTTCTGCGTGACAGGCAGACGCTCTAACCAGCTGAGCTACAACCCCGAAGCCCACGCATTTTATACTCTGTGATTTATAAATGCAAGTGCTTTTTTAATAACTTGTTATTTTTGCCCTATAAAAAAATCCGGCATTGCCGGATTCTTTATTTTATTAACTTTCCCATCATCACGGCGGTGTCGCACATACGATTTGAAAATCCCCATTCATTATCGTACCAGCTGGTTACATGCAGCAGTTTGCCACCAATAACCTTGGTCTGGGTTGAATCAAAGATAGAACTGTGGGCATCATGAGTAAAATCAATTGATACCAATGGCTTTTCATTATAACCCAAGATTTCTGATACTTCGGACTTCATAACTTCATTAACATGTGTTGCTGTTGTTTCTTTTTCCAAATTCACAACCAATTCAATAACAGAAACATCTGGGGTTGGAACACGGATTGAAATACCATCCATTTTGCCAGCCAATTTTGGCAGAACCAAGCCAATTGCCTTGGCTGCACCGGTGCTGGTTGGAATCATAGACAGATTTGCCGCACGTGCACGTCTGAAATCTTTGTGGTTTTTATCCAGCAACTGTTGATCGCCAGTGTATGAATGTACGGTTGTCATCCAACCATCAACAACACCAAAATTTTCATCCAATACTTTTAAGACTGGTGCCAAGCAATTTGTTGTGCAAGAAGCATTGGAAACAATTTTATCTTCTTTGGTCAAAGTATTTTCGTTAACACCAAAAACAATTGTCTTGTCGGCGCCGTCAGACGGTGCGGATACCAAAACGCGTTTTGCACCGCAATCTAAGTGTACTTTTGCCTTGGCTGCATCCGAGAATACGCCAGTGCACTCCATTACAATATCAACACCCAATTCTTTCCAAGGAAGCTTAGTTGGGTCTTTTTCGGAAATACATTTGATTTTTTGATTACCGACAATAACATAACCTTTTTCAAATTTTACATCCATTGGTAATTTACCGTGAACAGAATCATATTCCAACAAATGAGCATTTTCTTCGGCAGGTGCCAGGTCATTCAAAGCGACAAATTCCAAGTCGTCGCGACCAGATTCCAAAGCAGCACGCAAAACCAAACGTCCAATTCGACCAAAACCGTTAATAGCAACTTTTGTTTTTGACATTTTTCTTCCTTTTTTATAAATCCCTTTAATTTTAGCAGTATAAAAAAAGAAAACAATCTGAAAGTTTTAGTATTATTTTATTGAAAAATCGGATGGTTATGTTTAAAATCCCTTATCTTATCAGGAGTATTACAGTGGAAAGAAAAATTGATTTAGTATACCTGTGGCTGGATGGAAATGATAAAAAGTGGCGTGCCGAGAAAGATAAATGGCAAGAAATTGAAACAGGTAAGGTTAAACTTGCAACCGAAGCAACAATAGAAGCCAGATGGCGTGATAATGATGAATTCAAATATGCAATACGCAGTGCTGCTAAATTTGCACCATGGATAAATCATATTTATATCGTTACATGTATGGGTCAAGTGCCAAGCTGGTTAGACACATCAAATCCAAAAATTACAATTGTGGATCATACAGAAATTATGCCTGCAGATGGGTTGCCTAATTTTAATGCCACAGCCATTGAAAATTGCATAATTAATATTCCGGGTTTATCAGAATATTTTATTTATGCAAACGATGATATGTTTTTTGGTCGCCCATTATCACCATCTTATTTTTTTGATGAAATGGGCAGAACAATTGTTTGGTATAATAAAGATAGAAAAAGAAAATCATATGCTGATGGTATAAAAAAATCAGGATCTGTATTTCGTAATCTATTGTATAACGATGCAAGAGTTTTTGAATTGTTGTTCGGTGTTGAAAAAATGAGATTGATGCCATGCCATAATATAGAGCCATATCGTAAATCCAGTATAAAAGAACTGCTGACTAATCCATTGGTTGACATGTATTATCAAAAAACAATTCGTAGAAAATTTAGAAATGGATTTGATATTCACAGATGGGTATTCACACTTTACGATATTACTTTTGAAAAGGCAGTAATGCATCGTGTTAATACCAAAAAGAAAATATATTATCCTTTATATAAAATCATAGACAAATTTACCAATTGTTTCAAAGACAGTCCTGTTTATACAACAAACGCAATCAGAAGCTGGGTGAACAAATTTCAACCACCATTGTTTTGTATTAATGATACAGAGGCAAATACAGATAAAGATCGCGAAGATAATAAGAAGTTCCTTTTGGAGTTTTTACCGGAAAAATCTGAGTTTGAAAAAAAGTGAATCTTACAAATTAAAACTTTTTTTAATTTGTCATATATAGGAATTAAAACTTAATATTTATATATAATTTCGGCTTGACTGTTCATTTTACTTATGTTAGTTTGTCGACCAGTAAGCTATTGCTTTCTTTTTGTTTTTATTGAAAAATTTAGGGAAAAAAATGACAAGAGTGTTTTTTAGAATTTTGGCTTTGTTTTGTCCAATCAGATCTTTGAGACAAAAAATAAGAGATTTAGGTTTAGATCCAAATATTGAGGCTGTTAAGGTTGGTTTTGATATTATCCGTGCAACAGCAGACATATCAGCGGTTCCTCCTGCTCGTGGTTATATGAAATTAATTCAACAGACAAATTTGAAATTATTGGTTGCTTTTGATAAGTTGTGCAAAGAAAATAAAATACAATATTTTATGATAGGTGGTTCTATAATAGGAAAAATTCGTCATAATGGTTTTATTCCTTGGGACGATGATATTGATGTGGGGATATTAGAAAAAGATTGGTATAAACTTGTGGATGTTATAAAAAAACATTTACCAAATGAAGATTTTGACGTTTCTTTTGGTTATTGGTGGAATCTGTTGAAAATAGTTCATAAAAGAACAGGTTTATTTATAGATATATTCAGATTTAATAGACTATCTTGTGAAGTTGATTACGAAAAGAATTATAACGATTTGCTGGACAGAAAATCTTTATTTAGAGAAGTTTACGGTAAGAACCATATTGCAGTAGATACCAAAGATTCAATCACTTTGACTAGTTCAGATTCTGAGCAATCAAAAGAAGAAAAATGGTCAAAAATATTTGGGTACGTTAAAGCTCATGAACAAGAATTTGATAGAGTAGTTATGAAAAATGAAAAACCGAAAGAAAATGCAGGTATTGTTCATTTTTCTGGTATCAGTAAACCAAATGAATTTTTTAATAATGATATAATAATGCCTATAAAATACATAGAGTTTGAAGGTGTAAAATTGCCATTCCCGAATAAAATTGAAGATTATGCATTTTTAGTATGGGGTGATATATGGGAATTTCCGACCAAATTTAGAAATCATGGTGAAATGGTCACAGATATTAACAAATATTTCGTTATGAAATCTGTTTTGGACCTATCTGATAATGATCTTTATAAGAAACTAATAAATGGATAGATTATGAAAATAGGTGTTGTAGTAGGAACTTTTGATTTATTTCATATAGGACATTTGAATCTTTTGAAACGAGCAAAAGCAAATTGTGATTTGCTTATTGCAGGTGTTAATATGGATTCTGTTGTTTTAAGAGATAAAAACAAGGTTCCAGTAATATGTGAAAATGATAGGTTGGAAATAATAAAAAACATATCTTGTGTTTCAGAAGCCTTTTTGGTTGAAAACAATGCTCCGCAATTTATAGGAGATTTATTAAAAAAAGGTTACAGTTTAAATTTTTATTTTCGTGGATATGAACCAATTAAACCAAATATAGAAAATGAAAATAATTTAATAAAAAGTATGGGTGTTGATGTTGTACAATTCCCTTATACAGATTCAATATCCACCACTATGATAAGAGATAAGTTGAATAAGTAAAAATCCCGCCAATGGCGGGATTTTATAGAATCGTAAATTAATTTGAATAGTTTTTATTTTTAAGCAATATAACCTCTGACTTCAAAATTCCATTGGAAACCTGAATCGTTTCGAAGAACATTTAACACTGATGCTGTAGAATTATCTTTCACTGCTATAATACGACCAGTTGATGATGTGGCAATGGCTGTGACTTTTCCTGAAACAACAAATTCAATACTTGCCATACTGACTGGCAGTGTAACAGTATCAACGGCAGACACCTTTCCACCTTGTTCTATCCAACCGTCACTTCTTAAATTATACCAACGGATATATGTTGAATTGTCATAGTATGACTTTATAATCTTTTTCTCGTAGACGGCATTTGTTCCGTCATAATAAAAATCAACCCACGCACCAGCCGGAAAATATGCAGGGTTTGTTGAACTGACCGCAGTTCCAGATTCATCTGTTATTGATAAGGCATTTAAGCTGTTTATCTTAATTGTTGGCGTTGTTGCAGTATTTTTGTTTGTGAATTTTATTTTAAATCTGACACCTGGGGTTAAAACAAAATTGTTTATTGTTATATCCTTCTGAGCGGTTGCAGACGCAGTAGAACATGTTGCGATATAATTTCTTAATCCTTGGTTACTTATATCAGTTTGTAAATTTGTTAAATCTTCTGTTCTTGCCAATGGTATGCCACCAGCAGTTTCTCCATCGTGCACACGTAAGGTGTTTGTTGTTGTGTCCATTGTTATTTCGCCGATGGCACCTGTGAAACTGGTATGTTCCGATGTTGTTCCACGACGGATTTGTATTTGTCGACTCATTTTTTCCTTCTTTATTTGATAAAACAAAAAACCGCGGAATACCGCGGTTTGTTTGAAGACACTGTATCATAAAATGCAAAAAAAATCAATATGTAAATATTTATTGATTGTTGAAATGTGATAATTTTCATTTATAATGTGCTTTATGTCATACAAGTCTTATATAATTGCAGGTCCGACCGCGTCGGGCAAATCAGACTTTGCACACCGATTAGCGCAACGCGTTAATGGTGTTATTATTAATTGTGACAGTGTTCAAATTTATAACGGAATCGAAAATATCAGCGCTAGTCCCTTTGCAGGTAAAGACCCTAAAACTTCAATTGATGGTATTCCTTATCGTTTGTTTTCAATTCTTCCTTTGACTGAACAGATAACCGTTGCGGATTATTTGGAAATGGCGCGCCGTGAATACGATTCGGTAATTGCAGCGGGCAAGACACCAATCTTTGTTGGCGGCAGCGGTTACTATATCGGCGTTCTGTTAAACGGAATTTCACCGATTCCATCCGTATCAGATGAAAACCGCCAGCGGGCAAGAAATATGGTTATGGATTATCCAGATGCGGTAAAGAAATTGTTACCCGAAGATTTTGTTCAAAAAGACCCCCAGCGTACATCGCGTGCCTTGGAAGTTTTTTTGGAAACAGGTCGTCCTTTGTCTGAATGGCAAAGCCTGCCAAGACGCGGAGCAATAACACCAACACCATTTAAGATATTAATTAATCCACACAAAGATATTTTGCTGAAACGAATTGCAGACAGAATTCCAGATATGATGTCTGGCGGTGCATTGGACGAAGCGCGCGCAGTTATGAAATCAAGTTGGGATGAAAATCGTGCAATTGGTGCAGCCGAATTGTGCAGATTTTTGCGTGGCGAAATATTGGAATCAGATGCAATAAAAAATTGGATTACACGAACAAATCAGTATGCAAAAAGACAGCGTACTTGGTTTCGGGGCCAGTACGCTGCGAATTTAGAAATTTTACATGTTCCGAATGATTCAGATTTGGAAAATTTTATTAATAAATAAGATTTTAATATGAATATCTTGTTTTGCATACCATTGAGTATCTGACTTTTTCCCCTGTGACTGAATCAAAAGTCTGTATCGCTCTGGCTAATTCAGGTTTTATTTTTACAACTTTTGTATTATTAGCTTCGGGCTGTCTGGTATGTCTTTTTTCTTTATTAAATCTTTTATTGTTTTTGTTTTTTTCAATATTATCCAACAGATTTTTTATGTACGAGAAATTGTAATAGAAAATTTTGTGCAATTCTTCGGATATAAAATCTCTGTGAATAGGTTTTTTAAATTCTTTGGAGATTTTTAAAATGCTATATAATTCAGAATTTTTAATTTTTGTAAAATAACAAGCCAGATAATCAGAAATATATGATGTTAAAGATTCCAAAAACTGTGGATTTTTAGCATCTTCATGATTTAATAGTCTTATATAACTTTTTGTTTTTAGTATTAAGAAATCTGCAATTTCTATAGATGGTTTAAAGGTTTTACGCCATGTGTTTTTTAGTTCTGAAGATGTTTGATAAGAAACGCCAAATTCATCAATAACCAATGTTGAAATGTAAACGGTAAAATCTTTTGTGAATAATTCCAAGGCTGCTGCTGGTTTTTTAAATTTTTTAACATTATTCATTTTTTTAATTCCCTTTTATTTGCGTGATCGGTATTATTATACTATAAAGATGTTTTGTCAATATTTATTTTAAGGGTTTAAAATGGTATAAAAAACGTGCTGGTTTTCTGGCCAGCACGCCGAGTATTAAATTCTTAAAAACTTAGATTTAGAATTTCGATAAATAAATTTATCTGCCAAAATCTATACCTGTTATCAAAGATCCTGTTAATGGATTGATATTTTTAGTATCCATAATTTTATCTTTGGGTTTTACGATATTCTTTTTAGAATCAAGTTGTTTTACTGCAAGTTCAATCAGTTGTGGGTATATATAAAAAAGAAAGTTTAATACGGCGTCACAATTTTTATATAGATTATCAGATTTAATGTTTTTTTGTTCCATTTTTCAGTCTTTTTTGTTTTTTCTCTCTGAAGCCTTTATGCTATTGCAAAAAAGCAAAAAATCAAGTAATTTTAAAACATGTTCAAATCTGGCGATATTATAAAAGTTTTAATCCCAAACGTTATCAACGAAGGTTATGACTATCGTTTAAACGAACCTGCAAAAATTGGCGACTTTGTTCGTGTTTCAGTTATGAACAAACCATACATTGGTGTAGTTATTGGTGTGGGTGACAGTGGATTACCAGAATCAAAAATTAAATCCGTCAGCCAAGTCTTTAATTTCCCAGGATTGTCAGAATTTGATTTAGAATGGATAAAAAAAATGTCCGAATGGACAATGATGTCGCCCGGTTCTGTTTTGCGTTTAATTGTAAATGTTCCTGATGCATTTATTCCGCCAAAAATTGAAAAACTGTATTCTTATAATTCTGACACAAAAATTAAAGTGACAGATTCGCGTCAATCAGTTGCTGATGCCTTTGCCAGTAATGATAACGAGCCTATGAGTATTTCAGATATTAAAAATATTTCGCACGTCAGTCTAGCTGTGATAAATACTATGATAAAAAATGGCGGATTGGTGGAAAAAGATTTTCGTGAAAAAACATCAGACAATAATTTTATATATAATTATTTTGACACGAAATCTGTTGTTTTGAACCCAGAACAGCAAAATGCAGCAGATGAAATCGCAAAGCATATTAAAAATGAATTTTCAGTTTATATGTTAGATGGAATAACAGGTTCTGGCAAAACACAGGTTTATTTTGATTCTGCATGGCGGGCATACGAAAGTGGAAAATCCGTTTTGTTGATGATGCCTGAAATTGCTTTGACTGCACAATTTATGTCGCGGTTTGAAAATCGCTTTGGTGCACCACCTATTGTATGGCACAGCAATCTGACCGCTGCACGTCGTCGTGATATTTGGCATGGCGTTGCGCGTGGTGAAATCAGGATAGTTGTTGGAACTCGCAGTGCTTTATTTTTGCCCTGGCAAAATTTGGGGTTGGTTGTCGTTGATGAAGAACATGACGGTTCATACAAACAAGAAGATATGGGAAATTATCACGCTCGCGACATGGCAATTTTGCGTGCAAAAATTTCAGGATTTCCAATAATTTTGGCCAGTGCCACACCCAGCGTTGAAACTGTGAAAAATGTAAAATCTGGCAAGTATAAAGAATTGCGACTGGTGTCGCGATTTGGTGGTGCGACAATACCAAAAATTGAAACAATTGATATGCGTGCACAAAGACCAGAAGATTATTTAATCGATGGTAAAAAACATTTTGGAAATTTGTCGCCATTATTAATAAATGCGATTAAAGAAACTTTGGATGAAAAACAGCAAGTAATGTTGTTTATAAATCGTCGTGGTTTCGCACCACTGGTTCATTGCAAGAAATGCGGCTGGAATGCACAGTGTCCAGATTGCAGTGTTGGAATGACTTATCATAAAAGAACTGGAAAATTGCTGTGCCACATTTGCGGCAGAACGGAAAATATGCCGGAAAAATGTCCGCAGTGTGGTGGTGATGTTTCAACTTGGGGTGTGGGGCTAGAAAAAGTCCAAGAAGAAATAAATGCAAAATTTCCAAATGCAAAAACTGCTTTGGTATCAAGTGACACAATGATGTCGCGTCAAGCCTTAGAGCGTCTGGTTGAAAAAATGGAATCCGGGGAAATTGATATTGTAATTGGAACCCAAATTTTGGCCAAGGGGCATCACTTTCCAAATTTAACTTTGGTTGGCGTTGTGGACGCGGATATGGGGTTATTTGGTGCAGATTTTCGTGCTGGTGAACATACTTTCCAACAACTGTTCCAGGTTGCTGGTCGGGCAGGGCGTGGTGAAAAGCCGGGTCGTGTTTTGTTACAAACTTTTCAACCCGATAATACAGTTATAAAATCGATATGTTCATGCAATCGTGATGAATTTATGATGCGTGATATGGAATCTAGACAAGCGGCCAAGATGCCACCATATGGTCAATTAATTGCGGTCGTGGTCGAAGCACAAAAAGAAAATATACTTCAAAAATATTGTGCGGATTTGGTTGCTGCTGAACCTGGATTGAATGGTGCAAAAATAATGGGACCCATCGCCGCCCAGGTTTATCAGATTAGAAATTGGTATCGTATGCGGTTTCTGGTTATGGGTGATGAACGTGCAAATTTACAGCCAGTTGTAAAACAATGGTTGGGGCGTGTAAAGCAACCAACAAATGTTCGTGTTAAAATTGACGTGAACCCACAAAATTTTATGTGATTTTTATTTCTGGTTTTCTTTCATTTTTGCTTTGACTGCGGGCCAGATTTTTTCTTCAAATTCTTTATTTCGTCCCATTCCCCGAAGGTGAGGATATTTTGCAAATATTGGGTCAGTATCCCATAATTCGGTAATTACTTTGCCTGCTTCCTTTTCCAATTTTGCAACATCTTTGATATTCTTTTCAAAAAATGTATCGCCTGCCAAAATATGCAAAACGGTTTCAAAGTCCATTTTTCTTGTAAATAAATCTGCAATCCATTGGGCGATTCTTTTGCGGTCTGCATCATCAATAGCCATCAGACCGTCTTGGCGTATCGAACCAATAATCATCAATAGCCATTGATGCAGGCAATTATCAAATTCCAATATATAATAACAAAAAACAGCATGTCTGAACTTTAACATGATTTCAGCATAGCACATAAAATTTGGATTTTAAGGATTTTTATACAACTTCGGTCACAGCACGCAAAGCACCGTCACGTGACAATTGAACAACGTGTAATTTCTTCTGCATTTCCTGAATAAGCTCTTCACGTTTGTATGCAGGTTGGGTGTGCAAGATTCTGTCAGCAAATGCGGCGTATGCGGCCTCGGCACTTTCTGCATGAATAGTGGTATAAAAGTGATCATGCCCGGTTCCCATCATTTCCCATAAAACAGATGCGTTGTCTGTTGAAATTTCACCACCAATAATTACATCAGGCGTCATACGAACAACCAAATCCAATAAACGAGCATAGTTAAATTCATTGGTTTGTTCAGTTCTGGATAAAATAAAATGGACACGATTTTTCTGTGGAACTGTAACTTCGCGCGCGTCTTCAACAGTTATAACACGGCTGTTTTGGTCAATCAATGTCAACATATGATTCAAAAATGTCGTTTTACCTGTGGATGTTGCACCGCTGATTAAAATCGGGCTGCCGTCGTTTATCGCCTGCATCAGTTTTTCATAAGGATCATCAGGTTTCTTTTTATTCCTGGGTTTTACCTTTAACAGAGGCGAACCCTTTTTCAAATGGTAATTTTCAAATGGTACGTCACCAATGTCCCCGCCACGAATGTTCAAAGCCACACCACCAGTAATATCACGATCATCGTATTGAACGTTTGGACCTGCAATTGCGGTGAATCGGTGGCTGCCTGGCAATGTTGCATAAACAACCGGCATGCCGTGAATTGGATCAAATGGGCGTTCATAAATATTTGCCACAGTATGAATCAGGTCGACCAAATATTGTTTGGAAAGTTTTTTAGAATTATAAGCAACCCAAGGAATTTTTGCACCATGCAAGCGCATCCAGACTTCGCCTTCGTGATTGATTGCTATTTCTTCTACGAATGATGGACGATAAAATTCTTCCAATGGTTTTAATAAAGATTCCAGAACTATGTTCGACATCTGTATGATTGTACCATAAATCGCCTCTTGAATCAAAAACCTTTATTTGATAGAATTTGACCAAGAGGTTAAGTTATGAAGAAATTTATTGCTGTTTGTTTATTGCCTTTGGCTTTTGCTGCTTGTACACAAACATCCAAAGACGCCCCGTATAATGAAAAAGATTTTGCCCAGGGTGGTGCGGATGCCCCGCTTTATAACGAAAGAACCCAGGGTTTTATGCAGGCTGATAACGAATATGCTAATGTTGATTCTTACAAGCCTAAGACAGATAAAGAAAAAGAAAAGAATACAAATCGTTGGGCAACTGCTCATATGGAAACCAGATGGCAAGAGTACAAAGGAACTATGGTTCGTGTTCAAATTTTGCTGGGGGATACGGATTTGCGTGAAATGCGCCTGCGTCTGATGCAGAATGCCGACGGTCAAGATATTGACGGCGACTACAGAACCGTATTGTCCAAGGTTGCTGATTTTGAAATGAAACGTGTTTGCGGCCGTAATGCAGATAGTATTGTAGTTGTATATGACAAGCCTTCGTTTGACGCTATGCGTCCGACACCATACTTTGATTATCGTATCGAAGCCGAAGGTTCAACTATGCGTGAATACGGCTTTCGCTGTGTTTATAAACAATAAATTTAATAAAACAAGAGGGTGAAAAATGAAAAAAATAGTATCAGTTTTTGTATTGGCCAGTGGTTTGTTTTTGGCTGCTTGTGACAGATCCGCAGAAAAAGGTGACACGGTTGTTATCGACTTTTCTGGATTCTTGAACGGCAAACCATTCGAAGGTGGAACCGCCAAATCTTTCCCATTAAAATTGGGCAGTGGTACTTTTGTTCCAGGATTTGAAGATCAGCTGGTTGGTGTAAAAAAAGGCGAAGAACGCGATGTTAAAATTACATTCCCAAAACAGTATGTTCCAGGTCTGGCGGGCAAAGATGTAATATTTAAAGTTACCGTTGTTGATGTCGTAAAAGAATAAAAAAATCCGCTTTGGCGGATTTTTTATTATTTTATTTAGTTATAAAGATACCCAATAATGTTTATTACCGTTTTCAATTTTTTCAAGAACTCCGCCATTTTTTTCAATTGTCTTACATCCAGGACAATTATGTTCTTTGCAAACTATTAATACTTTATCTAATTTAATTTCTTTTGCTTTTTTCAAAGATTCAATAAGCATTATACTTCCGTAACCTTTGTTGCGAAATTCTGGTGCAATATAACGACCGATATGTCCAACACCAGGAACAAGTTTATGTCTGACATAAACACGTCCCACTGGAATATTGTCCAGAAATAATATAAACAGGGTTGATGAAACATGATTTTTTGGCAATTCCAAACCAACAGAATTTTTTACTTTTCTTTTGCACCATTCAGAAAATTCAGATTTTGTTAACCCAAAGGCCTCATTTTCGGCACCATTTTCTTCGGCGGGTAAAGATTGAAATAACTTATAAACAGAAATATCTTCGTTTTCTCTGATTGGTCTAAACTCAATATTCATCAACTTTGCCCTTAGTTATCAGAAATTATTTTTCTTTTTTAATCAACCGCTACGATGAATATTCCAAGCTTGTTTGCCAGTTTAATTACTTCGGGTTTGTTTACAACAAAACATGTTTTTGTGTTAACAATAATTCCACGCAGGTTTGCAGCAGCAATAGATTTTACAGTGTCAATTCCAATTGCAGGAATATCAATTCGTAAATCTTGACCGGGCTTGGTCATTTTTGCAAAAACCCCGCTTTTTGTTTGTTTTTTGCGACCCGCACGAAATTCAATTACGCGTTGCAACATACGATGTGTACCTTCGGCAGCCTCGACAGCGATAACCTGTTTATCAACAACAACAGATGCGCCAATGTCTGCCGCACCAATTGTACGGGAAACAGATACTGCACGTTCAATGTCTTTTTTATCCTGGACGGTTGGTTTCTTTTTTGTTTGAACACCAGCCTTTTGAAAAGTTAATTCTGGTGCCAAATCTTGGGCAGCAACAACTTCAAAACCTTTCTTCTGAAGTGCGTTTGTTAATGCGACAGCCATAGAATCGTATCCTTTTTGATTTTTCATAATGCTTATCAGTGCGGTCAATGACCAAAAATCTGGCCAAATATCAGACAAATTTGGATGTCCAATCGCACCGACAAAAGTTAATTTTTTTATTCCGCGCTTTTTGCATTCGCGTGCAGCAGTTCCGCCGCCGCCCAGACGAATTACCAGGTCAGGCTTCAGCTTGGGATCGTAAAACCCGCGCAGTCCAATAACATAAACATCCCAGCCGTTTTTACGTAAAGCATCGCATGTAAAAAATGGCAGGTCCAAAGCGCCTGCGAACAAAGCTATTTTTTTATTATCAGTTTTCTTCATAACCTTAATTCTAACGCAAATCACGCTGGAATCAAGTTTGATTTTATGATAAAATTAAAGACAATAATACCAGGTGAAAAGATTTATGAAAAAAATTTCAATTATTTCTTTGTTTTTTGCAGCTGCTGTTGCCTGTAATGGTGCAAATGCTGGATACGATGACGGCATTTTTCGCCAAGAAATTCAGAAAGGCGTAGATGTTGCGTCTGCCCATGAAACTGTGGATACAACCGAAGATGCACCAATCGGCGAATTAGGAATGGATGTTTATAAAACCCAAAATGAAATGTCAAACAGCGGCTTGCGCGTTTTTATTCCAACAACTATGTATGTTCGTGGTGGTGCTGGGATTAATTTGGGATTTGCCTCGGACAAGGCCGGCATTGGTACTGAAAATGTTGAACTGTCTGGTGGATGGAATACCCAAATCGGATTGGGTTGGAATATGTCTTCGTATGTCAGAACAGAAATAGATTTCCAAAACCATAGTTATGGATTTTCTGGATACCCAGATGCACGGGCGACTTCTAATTCGGTTGGTGGAACTTTATATTTCGATTTTATGAGACGTTATGTTTACACAGGCGATGTTATTCGCCGCAGAACTGTGGTTCCTTTTATGGGATTGGGTGCTGGAATTGGAACATATGAATTCCAAGGATTGAATGGAACAGGTGGAACATTTGTCGCACCACGCGGAGTTTTGGGATTGAATATTATGATGACCGATTTAATCGGTGTAGATTTGTCGTACCAGTATCAAATGGTTATTGGAAACGGATTTGGTTGGAATATTCGTCCGGGCGGCGTTCAAAGCTTGGGTGATTTAATGCTGACATTCAGAATGAATTTTTAAGGAATAAAATATGAAACTTAGATTACTGCCGATTTTAATTTGTCTTTTGCCGTTTGCGACGAATGCTGCAATACCGTATCGTTCTGAAAAAGTTGGAAATACCCCAGATAAAACTTTGGGCGGGGATTCTGAATATTTGGCGCGCCAGTATCGCGTTTATGTCGGTGGCAGTTATAATCTTTCAATGTGGCAAAACGGTGCAGATGATACTGTAAGTGTTACTGGTAAAAATACTTCTTCGTTTGAAGGTGTAATTGGTTTGCATATTTATGATACGTTCAGACTGGAAGCAAATTATTACAAAATGAAAGCTGATTGGAATGCGTTCAAAATGTCTGGGGATACTGTATTTGTAAATGCAATTTTTGATGCACGCATAGATAATTTGTATCGCGTTTTCCACAGCCAAGTTTTGGTTCCATATGTTGGATTTGGTGCGGGAATGTCTTGGAATACGGTTGATGATAATGTAACAATTGAAAATAAAATATCACCAGCAATGGCCGCGCTGGCTGGAATTGGAATTGAAATGGGTGACAGGTTTGCTTTGGACTTTGGTTACAGATATTTTTACCTGTTTTCACCAAACTTTAATTTGATAAAGAATTTTGATCCAACTGCGCACCAGTTCAGAATCGGTATGCGTGTGAATTTTTAGAATAATGAAAACATGTCCTTTTTTTGGAAAATGTGGCGGGTGCAAATTTGATTTTGCGTCTGGTGAGTATCGCCAATCAAAAATGAAATTGCTGGATGGCTTGCCGCTGACAGCTGAACCAATATGGCTGGAACCTGGTCAACGCAGACGTGCTGATTTCGCATTCTTAAATAATGTTTTTGGTTTTTATGAAGCTCGTTCTAAAAATATTATTGCTGTTAATAATTGTCCGGTTTTAAGCAAAAAATTAAATGATTTTCTGCCGATAATTTCTAAAATGCCTTGGTCTGGTTCTGGAAATGTTTTGGTCACAGAATGCGACAATGGGATGGATGTTTTTGTTTCTTCAACGATACCATACTTTACAACGGAATTTAAAAAGGCTGCAGACTCCAGCAGTGCGATAAGAATTGTTTGGAATGATAAAGTTGTTAAACAAACAAAACAGCCAATAATTAAATTTAGTGATGTTTCTGTTGAATACTCACCAAACGCATTTTTACAACCCGGCAAAACTGGTGAAGAAGTTTTGCGTAAACTGGTAGTTGATGCAGCAAAAGGTTGTAACAAGGTTGCAGATTTATTTTGTGGCCAGGGCAGCTTTACATTTGCCTTGAATGCAGATGGTTTTGATATTGCCGGCGGAATAAACCGTGATTTATTTAAAAAGCCTCTGACGGTTCAAAATCTTAAAAAATATGATTGTGTCATTATGGATCCGCCACGTGCGGGTGCAATTGAACAAAGCAAAGAACTGGCAAAAAGTGATGTAAAAAAAATTATCTGTGTTTCATGCAATCTAGAAACTTTTATGCGCGACAAAGTGATTTTGGAAAAGGGTGGTTATAAACTGTCTGAATTAACACCTGTGGATCAGTTTGTTGGTTCTGTACACTGGGAACTGGTTGGCGTATTTGATAAATAATCGTTGAAGTTCAATTATAAAAAAACCCGCCGTTTGGCGGGTTTTTTGAATGTCCAAGAAAGGAAGGAAAGGAGAAAAGATTTTGGACATTCCAAACTTTAAAAAGGCCCAAAGTCCAGAGGAGAGAGAATGTAGGAGGGAGTCTGAATCTCTGGGCCCGCCAGGTGCGTTGCACCTGTGCCAAAGGACTTTCACCCCCTGACGAATCGTAATGTAATACAATTTTATTTATTTGTCAATAAAAATTGTCAAAAATATTTTTTGTATAGATGAATTGTATTTTTACAGATTTTTATTCTAGGAATTCTAACCTGATTTTTTAGATTGAAAAATATAATTAATTCAATCATAATTAGAACATAGTCCTAGGAATTAAGGATTAAGCAGAGGAGAGAAATATGTCAGGCGAAAGTAATATAACACAAAAAATTGTGTTAACACATGAAGACGTATGGCGTGGAATAGAAATATTTGCTCACGAACATAATATGTCTTGTTCTGGTTTGGCAAAGATTGCTGGTTTGGATCCCACAACATTCAACAAAAGCAAAAGATTTTCTAAAGAAGGTCAACCAAGATGGCCATCTACTCTTAGTGTTGCAAAAATACTGAATGCCACTGGTTCTGGTCTGTTGGAGCTTTTAAGGTATGTACAAAATAACAGCAGTTCAAAATGTTATAACTGATTCCTTGTTTGGAAAGTGAAACCATCGGGTAAAATCGATGGTTTTTTGTTTGTCTAAAATGTTTGCAACTGGTGATTTTTTTGTCTAAGATAGTAACGATGTTGAATGGAATTCGTATCCACACCGGTAATAGCATGTGGCGCAAAATCTTGATTGATTTAGGCGCGTCTGTTATGGACGATTCAAGTTTGTCAGATGTAGATATTGATTCGCTAAATATTCCAAAACAAATAACACCGCTGGAATTAAAATCAATAATACTGAACGCGGTCGAAGATAATCACCAAAATATCTTAAAAAAAGTGTTTAAGAAAAATATTAAGTTGCCAAGATTGCAAATGGATATTGTTGTTTTATTATTCAGGACAAAAGGTATGTCTATGAATGATATGAAGGCTGTTTTGGGGTATTCGCCTGATATTGCAACCCACACAATCGACACGGCGATATATGAACTGCGAAAAACATATGGTAAAGATTTTATAAAAAACAAAAATGGGAAATATATAATTGGCGGGCTATAAATTAATTTCTTTGGATAAGATTACCAGCACCCAAGCGTATGCGCATGAATTAATTTCAAAAGGTGTTGCGGCTGATCATACTGCGATTTTAGCAGAATCACAGACTGCTGGGCGCGGAAGATACAGAAGATTATGGGTTTCGCCGCGCGGTAATTTATATGTCAGTTTTGTTTTTTATATCGAAGAACGTGACCCCAGATTATCTTATGCAGTTGCAGTGGCAATTGCTGAAACTCTTATTTCATTCGGAATCAAGCCAAGTATAAAATGGCCAAATGATATTTTAATAAAGGGGAAAAAGGTCAGTGGTGTATTAATTGAATACTCTAAAGATTTTGTAATTATCGGTATTGGTATAAATATTAAATCAAATCCAAATGTTGCAAAATATGAAACAACCAAGTTAGATGACTATGTAAAAATTTCCAAAAGCGAATTACTGGCTTCGTTGATGAAATCTTTGGACATTTGGATGAAGCGTGACTTTTCTATCGTCAGAAAAAAATGGATGGAACTGGCAGCAGGATTAAATGAGATTATAAAATATCGTGGTCGTATGGTCGAACTAATGGGAATTAACGAAGATGGTGCGTTGGTTTTGCGTAATGGTTCTGAATATATAATGACATACGCCGACGAAATAAGTATATAAACACGAATGGTTAAACCCCTTGGAAACTAAGTTTTTTTAAGATTTATATTTTTTCGTATTGACTTTTTTGTAATTTTATGATATGATCTGACCTGTAAAAGTAAAATTTATGTCCGCATTTTGTTGCGGCTTTTTTTTATTTTTGTCTCTAAAAATATAACCCGCATATTCATTTGCGGGTTTTCTTTTTTACATCAAAAGGAATCAGCGAATGAATCTGACATTGATAAAGAATCCAGACGAATCAAAAATTATATTGTATAAAATTGCCAGATTAGTTTATGCGGAAACTTCTGGTTCTTCATTGGCCGCAGTTGAAGCATTAGTTTCATTGATATCGAATCTTTGTATAACTTCCAAAAGAAAACTGTCAGAAATAATTGAAGATGAAAATATTTTCGAATCGCTGAATAAAAATTCGCCGCGCCATAACCTCTTGTTGGTGGAAAGTAATCAGCGAGATTTCAAAATGTGTCTGCGTACGGTTCAAAGAATGTTGAATGGCAATTTGCCAGATATGTGTTTTGGCGCAACCAGATTTCATCATTCTGATGTTTTACCAGATTGGGCAACTTCAATTGGTTACATCGCGGAAATAGACGGTTTGTTTTTTTATCTGTAAAAGGAGAATGCTGTGAATAAAGTTTTAAGTGGTGGTTTTTTAAATGGAAAAAGAACTTACATAATATCAACAGTCGGAATTTTGTCTGCACTGGGATCATATTTGGTGGGTGATACGAATATTTTTGGAGCTATGCAAGCAATTTTTACCCTAGGCGGAATATACTTTCTGCGAAAATCAAATGAAAATAAAAGGAAAAGACATGGAAAAAATTCCAGAAAAGTTTCTGAATGAAGATGGAACACTAAATACAGACGCTTTGGTTAAATCATATTCAGAACTTGAAAAAAAAATCGGATCGATGGTTTCTGTACCTGGTGAAGATTCGGATAATGAAACTCGTCAGAAGTTCAATCGCGCCATAGGCGTGCCAACAGATGCGAACGAATATCCAAAAAATGTTTTGTTTGATGATGAATCGGTACGATCAAAATTTCATGAAATAGGATTGACTGCGGCACAAGTTGAAAAAATTTATAGCATAGCAGAAGAATTTTTGTCACCAGTTCTGTCAGATGTGTTTCAAAAACAATTCGAATCAGGTGCGATTTCAGAACTGAAAAACTTTTTTGGTGATGAATATAAAATGAATGAAGCATTAAAAGAAATAAGTGCATTCGGAGAAAAGTTTTTACCATCCGAAGCATTTAATGCTTTGTGCACTACACCCCAGGGAATCCAAAGCGTATATAAGATGATGCAATCAATGGAACCAACAATTGAAACAGAAAAAAATACAACTGGAAATTTATCTGATGATGATTTGCGTCATATGATGCGTGATCCAAAATATTGGCGTGATCATGATCCAGAGTATATTCGTAAAATAGAAACTGGTTTTAAAAAATTGTATGCATAACTTTTTATTGTGATTTCTAAATTTTCTCTTTACTAAGTTTTCGGATTTAGATAAAATGACTATCAAGAACAAAAAAATTTGTTCTACCGAGAAACCTAATAAGGAGAGAAAGAATGGCATTTACATTCTTAAAACCAGTCGCAAAAAAACCAGCTGCAAAAAAACCAGCTGCAAAAAAACCGGCTGCTAAAAAAGTTGCTGCAAAAAAACCAGCTGCAAAAAAAGTTGTTGCTAAAAAACCAGCAGCAAAGAAACCAGTTGCTAAGAAAGTAGCAGTTAAAAAGCCAGTTGCTAAAAAAGTAGCTGCTAAGAAACCAGCTGCAAAAAAAGCAGTTAAAAAAGTTTCTAAAAAGAAATAAAAAAATCCCGCAATTGCGGGTTTTTTTAATAATAAGTTAAAAAGTTTGATCAGATTTTTGTCTGGTCAAATTTTTTAATTATGATTCGCGGATAATTCTTTATAAAAATTGAACCCGCTTTGTTTTATTCTTTGGCGCGACTATTCGCATAACCATTGAATAAGATTTCCCCACGCGCAGTAATGCGCTTTTTTAAATTATAACAACAAAAGAGGAAATTTATGTCTGTTTCCATAGATCAAGTCTTCGTAAAACAATTCGAAGCTGATGTTCATCTGGCTTACCAGCAGATGGGCACAAAACTGCGTTCAACTGTTCGCAGTAAATCTGGTGTTGTTGGATCTTCAACTACTTTCCAAAAAGTAGGTAAAGGTGTTGCCAGCACAAAATCACGTCACGGTATTGTACCTGTGATGAATTTAAATCATGAACCTGTTGAATGTGTTCTTTCAGATTATTATGCAGGTGATTGGGTAGATTCTTTGGATGAATTGAAAACAAACGTTGATGAACGTCGTGTAGTTGCATCCGCCGGTGCTTATGCTTTGGGTCGCAAAACTGACGAATTGATTATCAATTCGATGGGTTCTGCCACTATTAATGTTGGTGATTATTCAACTGCTTTAACAAAAACTTTGATTTTATCAGCATTGGAACAATTAAACACAAACGATGTTCCAGACGATGGGCGCAGATTTGCAATTATTGGAATTCATCAATGGAATCAGCTTTTATCTATGAGCGAATTTGTATCAGCAGATTATGTTGGTAACGAAACTCCATTGGTTTCTGGATTTGAAGCAAGAAAATGGTTGGGTGTAAATTGGGTTTTGTATAACGGTTTACCTTTATCAACTGCGAATCGCGATTGTTTTATTTATCACGCTTCTGCGATTGGTCACGCATGCGGGCAAGAAGTCAAAACAGATATCAGTTGGCATGGCGAACGTGCTGCTCACTTTATTTCAAACAGCATGTCCCAAGGTTCAGTTCTGATTGATCCATACGGAATCGTACGCGTCAAATGCAGCGAAACCGCTTAATTTATAATAACCAAAGGAAGCAAAAATGGCATTTTTAAATAAAAACTTGTCTGTAATTGCATATGCTAACGGATTTACTCTGTGGCACTATGCATCAGCGGCTGATACGTTGTCTGTGATAACAGCGACTGGATATTTCAATAATGTTAAAACATTAATGAATATTGGTGACATCGTTATTGTCAATGCATCTGATAACACAAGTATCAGAAAGATAAATATTACTTCTAATAACGTAACGATGGGTGCTTTGGCCTAGAGTTTTTGCACTACAAACATTCAAGACCAAGAGGTTTAAATCTCTTGGTCTTTTTTTATACAGGATTTTTCAATGCTTACGAAAATTGATATATGTTCTTTTGCCCTTTTGAAACTGGGCGAAGAACCAATCCAGTCTTTGACTGATAATTCTGCAGCTGCACAACTTTCTCGGACACTGTTTGATCCGGTAATTGATGCCCTGACAGCATCGCATCCATGGCGATTTGCACAAAAACAATATGCGCTTAGTAAAACTACGGACGAAGATTTTCTTATTCCGGCTGATGTTCTGCGTGTTTTGGATTGCCGCGGAGAAGTCGTTGGAAACAAAATAGTTTCCCCCAGTAACGCAATAACAATAAATACCATAATCAGAACAGGGCCAGAAAACTTTCCAAGTTATTTTGTGTCTTTGGCTGCAACAAAGTTGGCAATGGAATTTTGTATTCCTTTGTCTGGTGACCAGAACATATTCAGAATGCTGGTTGCCTTATACGAATCAGAATTAAGATCTGCAAAATTCATAGACAGCACAATGTCAGTAAACAGTGATATTTCAGATTTTTCTTTGATCAGTTCACGTTTCTAACCTTTTTACCAAGAGCAAAAATAATGGGAAATTTTATTTACACTCAGAATTCTTTTGCAGCCGGAGAAATATCACCAGAATTTTTTTCACGCGAAGATATCAATGGATTATCAAAACTGGAAAATATGGATGTCTTATCCAGTGGTGCATTAACCAGACGCAAAGGTTTGCTGCGATGTGCAGAAACCATTTCTGGAACGCGGTTAATACCATTTTCTGTCAGTGAAGGTGAAAATTATATGCTGGCTTTGACGGCTGGGCATATAAACATATTTTATAATGGAACAAGAATTCAAGATTTACTTTCGCCTTGGGCAACAGATGATTTAAGCAAAATTCAATACGCACAAAGATTCGGAACAATTATTTTTGTGCATCCAGATTACCAGCCCCAGATTTTGAAAAAGGGAACTAGTATTTTCGAGCTGGCTGCTTTCAGCTTTTCATCAAATGACGATATGACAGTGAATATTCCATTTATGAAATTTGACGATGCAAACGGGTTCAAAATTACCGTTACATCCAGCGGGTTGGGAAATACTTATGCTACATTCACAACAAATAAAGATTTCTGGACCAGCAACAATGTTAATGGTCGTTTGTATCTGTTGGGAAAACAATGGACGGTTTACCAATATGTTAGTCCCACGGTTGTAATCGCCAACACAAACAGTACGTATACAATCCCAAGTGCCGCTGTTTCAGATTGGTCCGAAGCGGCATTTGGAACACGTCGCGGATGGCCGTGCAGTATTTCTTTTCACCAAAACAGATTGGTTTTTGGCGGATCGCGCAGTTGGCCAAGTGGTGTATGGATGTCCAAAGTTGGCATTCATGATAACTTTAACTCTGGAACTGGTTTGGATGACGAAGCCATATTTATAACTTTGTTATCTGAACAACGCCAGCAGATATGCACCATAGTCAGCAGTGATAATTTGCAAATTTTAACATCTGTTGGGGAATGGGCAATTTCGAATAAACCACTGACACCTTCGTCTGTGGATATTAAACAACATACTTCTGTGGGAAGCATTTCCAGCAGATATTTGCCACCACAAAAAGTCGAAGGTTGCACAGTATTTATATCCAATAGCAAAAAAGATATTCGAGAATTGTCATTGGATGAATTATCTGAAAATTATAATGCTGTGGATTTATGCTCGCTGTCAAAGCATTTGATGAACGACCCAGTTGATATGGCATATAACGATCAAACAAATCAATTATTTGTTGTGATGGCTGGTGGGGAAATGTGTGTTTTACATAAAAATTCAGCGTTGGGGATTTCCGCGTGGAGTGTTTATAAAACACAGGGAAGTTTTCAATCAGTTGCGGTAATGGGTGGTGAAACTTATGTTTCTGTTCTTCGAGGAATAAGTACTTTCATCGAAAAGCTTTCCAGCACAGTATTGATAGACAGCACATCTTATGCGTTTTCTTTTAATGCGACTGGATTGCCTTTGCTGACCAGCAAACATGCTCCACAGAAAATAAGGTTACGAAAACTTAGTGCGCGTGTAAAAGACACAAAATCGCTTTTTATAAATGATTTTCGTGTGACTTTGCCAAACGAAGTATACGAAGAAGGTTCAACTGGATATTCGGGCGATGTATCAATAAACCTTTTGGGGTCAACAATTTATACTATTCAACCCTTATGGAAAATGGAAAGCAGTGAAAGTTTACCTGCTACGATTCTTTCTGTGACTATGAATGGTTGGTATCAAATATAATTTTCAAAGGAGAAAAATATGGGACAAATTGTATCAGATGTAACAGACATCTTGGGTAATAAGAAAGCTGATGCTCAGGCAAACAGCGAAAGAAAAAAAATCTTGTCGCAGATGGCCGATGATGAAAAGGCAAAAACAAACCTGATAAAAAAAGTTTTAGCATCACAACGTGCTAAATACGGATCTTCTGGTATGTCCGGTGATGGCATGACCGAAGAAGCCGTTTTGAAGCGTATGCGTGATGAAACTGCTGAATCATACGACACCAAAAAGAAAAACAATCTGGAAAAATTAAGAAGTGTAAAAGCTAATAAAAAGAATTTGGTCGGATCGTTGCTTTCGGATTTTGGAAAGATTTTTGAATAAATAATATTGTAAGGGGTAAAATATGTATAAAAACTCTTACCTTGGAGACGGAGAAACTTCGGAATTTGAATTTTCTTTTCCGTTTTTCCAAGAAGCAGATATTTGTGTTGCTGTGGATAATATAATTCTGGACAGTTCAGAATACAGCATTAATGCAAATTTGAACTTGGACGGTGGAACTGTGGTTTTGCTTTCTGTGCCAGCCGAAAACGTAGTAATTGATATTTTTAGACAAGTCAGCCTGGAAAGAACAATTGACTATCAGCCAACTGTTAAAATTGACCCAGAAAATTTGAATTCTGATTTTAACTTCTTGTTGGAAGCTTTTCGTGACCTAAAGGCCATAGATATAAATCTTGTCGAATGGAAAAATATTCATGACAATGTTTTAACTTTTATTGTTAACACTAAAAACTTAATAGAAGATAAATTGTCAGGCGGCGGAGTATTGGGAATTTACAATAATCTTGTATCTGTACTTGGTGGTGCTTTACCATTGTTGATAAATGATTACGGCAGCGTAATCGAACAAGCTACCGTTGGAACTGCGGATGATTATGGATTATTGTGATTTTTTGGATGAATGGAACGAATTATTAAATTTTGAAACACCAGAACATCATAAGAAAATTACAAAGTTCTTGGCAGAAATTTTTGAACAAGAACCAAAGCGTGGATTGTTGACGGCTTTTCGGCATTCAGGAAAGTCTTCGGTTGTTGGAGTATTTGCGGCTTGTGTTTTATATTTTTATCCAAAAACAAGAATATTGATTTTATCTGCGGAAACGAATCTATCATCGCGAATGGTGTCGCACATAAAACATATTTTGGAAAACCACCCAAGGTGTTCTGAAATGTTACCGACTGTTAAAAAAGAATGGGGATCGCATAAAATAACTATCCAGCGTCCAATTGGAATTCGTGAACCTTCGGTTATCTGCCAAGGTATTCATGGAAATATAACTGGGCTGCGTGCTGATTTGATAATTTGTGATGACGTAGAAGTTCCAAACACCAGTAACACACCGCAAAAAAGAGAAATGCTGCGGGAAAGATTACGAGAACTGGATTTTATTCTGTCGCCAAATGGTGCGATGATTTATATCGGAACACCACATACATCGGATACTATTTACAAAGTTAGTTGTGATAAAAATTAAAAATCTGGATTTTTCAATCCAGATTTTAAGATTTTGTAACAAATATTCTAAGCTTGGAAAGAATTTCTTTACCAGTGTCTCCAAACATTGGAAGATATGTTTCATAGTCTGGTAATTCTGCTTGGACTTGGGCCCTGGCACGTTCGGATATTGGCGCAGCCAATATATCATTTGCCAGTTTCCACAAATAATGTGCACGATCAGTTTTTACAACATCATTCCATTTGCCAAGTAAATTTTGATTACCCGAAATTGCAGAACGAATTCCAACCTGCCAAGAGTTTCCAAATTTTTTTACTGCACCCAAAGACTGAATTTTCAAAAGCCCATCATTATTTGGAATAAAATCAGCAAGTGCATCTTCTAATTCTGCTATTTCTGTTTCTGACAAGCTGGTTGATGCAACTGAAGATTCAGCTATGGAACCACCATAAGGTAATAATTCTGGTGCAATAGAATCTGTTGGGGTTTTACCGCTTCGCAAATTTTCTATGTGCTGAGCCAGCAATCTGCCATTTGGCAACATTTTTATTTCTGAAATAACATCAGGAGTTGCTTCTTTAACAAAAATTTGGTTCACAGATTTCCAACCGCCAAAAATTACATGCTGTTGACGATACAGATTTAAAAGCTTTTGTGCAACAATGTTTGCTTTTAATTTCATTCCTCTCTCCGTGAATAGATTATTCTGCAACAATCATTATAACTTTGTGCATCGTTTTGTATGTTATTTTTTCTTCTGGTGACGAAATTTGACCGAACAAGTTTCCACGAGAATCTTCACGAACCATTGCTATTTGTGCAACATTAGTACTGTCGGGTACAATTTTGTTGAAATCAGCATCAATGAATACAGCCATATCGCCAGCAACTGGTTTTGTTTCTGAATCTGCAAAAACATAAGATTTTTCTGGAATATTATTACCCAAACGTTTTGCATTTGGAATAACAGCATAAACACCTTTGCGACCTTCAAGACTGATAGGTGAAACAATCATGGTTTTATCAGATTTTTTGAAAGTAATGCTTTTACCATTAGGTGTTCCAAAAACAGGTGCCAATTTCTTACGAGCACTGTCATACAACTTTGCGCCATAAAGACTGCCTGGCAAATCAATACCTGATAATGGGCTGCCTGGTATTAAAACTGATTTTACACGTTCTTTGACTTTGTTTATCTGTTTGTTCAAATCGCCAGATTTGTAAAGATTAGCAATTTCTTTGAACAAACTTTCAACGCTGTGACCAAATGATTTAGCCAAAGGTTCAATTTCGTTCTGATAAACTTCGCGTTGGCCAACTTCGATTTTATGATAAACAGAAAGAGTCATTCCGGCTTCTTTTGCAGCGTTTGCAATTGTTTTGCCAGCTTTTTGACGAATCTTACGAAGTCCACTGCCAAATACTTTTAACCCGCTGCCTTCGTTATCGGTCAATCTGCGTTTGATTTCACTTTGCCAAACATCTGCAACTTTGTCAGATTCACGAATAAATATTTCAGAAAGCTTGCAGCTTAGAATATTACATATGTTTAACAATTGCTTTTGATTCAATCTGCGAACGCCTTTTTCAATCTTGGAAACGGCGGATAAAGACAACTTGGCGCGTCTGGCCAATTCTGTCATTTTCATACCCACGCCCAGGCGAATATTTCTGATATTGTTTGGGAAAATAATTTCTTCTTGAGCCATTGCACTAACCCCCTAGTTGACAAAATATTAGTCAATTTTTTAAGAATTCGCAAGAGAAATAATTAGAAGCTATCAGGAATGTCGTTTACATTCAAACTGTCAGAGTTTTGATGCGTTGCAGCAACCGGTTTTCTGCCAAAAGAATTATCTGATTGCACATCAAATTCATCTAAGTCGTCAAACAAGCTGTATTCACCCTTGAACGACAGACGGATTGTATCAATCTTGCCATGACGGTTTTTGCCAATGATAATTTCAGCCTTGCCACGACATTCGTTCAAACGTTTAGTCCATTCATCATGTTCTTTTTGCAAGAACTGATCACTGCGGCCGGAAATCTTGTACATAGGATCACGCCCGTCCAAATAATATTCTTCGCGGTATGTGAACATAACGATATCCGCGTCTTGTTCAATAGATCCAGATTCACGAAGGTCTGACAATTGTGGACGTTTATCGGTTCTATCTTTGGATTCAACATTACGTGACAGCTGGGACAGGGCGATAACTGGAACATCCAGTTCTTTGGCCAACATTTTCAGTCCACGTGTGATTTCTGAAATTTCTTGTACACGATTTTCGTTTCGTCTGCCCCCAGGTGATGTCATCAACTGTAAATAGTCGATAACAATCAAGGAAATACCACCATGCTTTCTGGCAATACGTCTGGCACGTGTTCGCATCATTGAAACTGACATACCAGGTGTATCGTCAAAGTATAAAGGTACCTTGGACAAAGCATCAGAATACTGTGACATTTTCAAGAAGTCTTCGTCTGTCAAAGATCCGTTGCGAATTGAAGAAATTGAAATTTTGCTTTGTGAAGATAAAACACGGGCAGCCAACTGAGATGAAGACATTTCAAGGCTGAAGAACACAACCGCACCTTTGTATTTTTTGTTTGCACGTTGCGACAAAATTGCACTAGCAGCATTAAACGCAACATTCATAGCAAATGCAGTTTTACCCATAGCTGGACGACCAGCAATAATAATAAGGTCAGAATGATGTAACCCACTGATGGATTTATCCAATTCGCGGAATCCAGTTGTTAAACCAGATAATTTTCCGTCGGCTTTGTATGCGATTTCGGCTTCTTCCAGTGCTTCACGCAGAGCATTGGAAATTGGCATTGCGCCTTCTTCGACTGTGCCGGAAACGGAAAGTTCAAATAATTTTTGTTCAGCGGTTTCAATTTGTGTGGATACAGGATTATCTAAATCTTCGACAAAAGCAGAATCGGTAATTTCCTGACCCAGGTTTATCAATTCACGGCGTAGAGCATTTTCATAAACAATACGACCGTACTGATCAACGTTAACAACCGTTGTACCTGCACCAGAAAGCTGAGTCAAATAATCAACACCACCAACAGATTCCAAGGCACCTTGTTGTTCTAAATAATTTTTTGCGGTGATGATATCAAAAGGAATTCCGGCTGCGAATTGCTTTTCAGCCAGTTTGTAAATTTCTTGGTGTGCAGGGTGGGTAAAATGTTCAGAACGCAGAAATTCAGATACGCGTTCCAGTGCACGATTGTTTACCAGAACCGCTGCCAATACGGCTTGTTCTGCTTCTAGATTTGTTGGCAAGGTTTTTGGTGTGAAATCCATGACATTTTCCCATTGTGACAATTAGAGATTTAATAATGCAAAGCGTACATCAAAATTTTCAATTTTCAACACCTTTTTTAAAAGGTTATAAACAGCTTAGAATTCCGATAATTGATGCGGACGGAATGCCGGCTTGGCCAAAGCTTTTTCCATTGGAAAAGATAGAAGATTTACGTGAAATAGTTGGCCCCAGACATTTTTCTTCGCAAATGATGTTGGAATATATAAATGAAGAAAAAGCCAGATTAGACCCTGGGGCTTTACATTTTTATGAATATGATTTTGATTATAAATCGGCAAAACTGGGGGATAATTTAATAACTGGATATGCTTGCTATTGGGATCCATCTGGTGGGGGCTTTAATTCTGATGGCAGTGTTTGCATAATGATTTATCGTGATGATAAAAACCGTAAAGTTTTTATACACGACATAAAATATCTGACAGTTTCTGAAAATAATTTGCACCCATTAGCAACGCAATGTGAATCGGTTTTGGATTTTATGCAATCTCATAATCAGCATAAAATCGCAATCGAAGTTAATGGAATTGGGAATGCTTTGCCTGAAATTTTAAGAGAGATTGCAGATAAAAGAAACCAAAACGTAATAGTTCAAAAAATTGTAAATCATCAAAGAAAAGAAACCAGAATTTTAGATTCGGTGGAACCAATATTAACAACAGGTCGAATGTTTGCGCACGAACGAATTAAATCAACATTGTTATTATCTGAAATGTTGGGATGGTCACCGGTTGGTGTAAATCAGAATGATGATGGACTGGATGCTTTGGCTGGTTCTTTGCGAATTCAACCTGTGCCAATCAGAAGCATGTCAGCACAGTTGCAACAAATAAAAGCCAAGACAGATTTTAAAATTTAAACCAAAGGAATAAAAATGAACAAAAAACTTTTACAACTTTATAAAAAGGCAAATGATTTGCGCAGTCCCTGGCTAAGCCGTTGGGATTCAGCACGTCGTTATACTATGCCTGCAACAGATGATGAATTGGCAACATTATTTGATGCAACTGCATCTGATTCTGTTGATAATTTGGCAGCCAGTTTATATACGTTGCTGACGCCGCCAGAATCAGCTTGGTTGAATCTGGTTCGCGAAAGCGATATGTCCCCAGATGCGGAAATCGCAACCAAAGTTCTGCGGGCACATTTGAATGATTCAAATTTTTACACAACAATTCATCAATGCTATTTGGATTTGGTGATTTTTGGTACGGCGTGTTTGTTTATGGCTGAAAATAAGATTGGCGCCGACAGCGCCTTTTCTTTTACGGCAATACCAATATCTGATATTTCGATATTGAATGGTGCGATATTTCATACAACATCAATGACCGCAACCGAAGTTATGGATAAATATCCAACCTGGACACCACCTGAAAATTTACGTGATTCAATTAAATCTAATCCTGAAATCCAACTGAAATTGGTTCAAAGCTTGGTTGGTAAAGATTTTACAGCTTGGTTGGATGTCGGAGGGGATATTGAAAATAATATTGTGTCCACAGGAACATTTGATACAAACCCATACATAATTTTCCGTTGGTCTGTGGCCAGTGGCGAAACATATGGTCGCGGTCCAGTTATGCGCGCATTGCCTGATATTAAAACAGCAAACAAAGTCGTAGAATTGGTTTTGAAGAACGCAACAATCGCAGTCAGCGGAATATGGCAGGCTGACGATGATGGTGTTATAAATCTTTCTAATATAAATCTGACGCCGGGTGCAATTATTCCAAAAGCTGTTGGTTCATCAGGCTTAACACCACTTTCATCTGGTGCTGATTTTGATGTTTCGCAAATAATTTTGGGCGATTTACGTGAACGTATCAGGCACACATTATTGGCAGATAGGTTGGGTATGTTATCTGAAAAAGAAATGACTGCAACAGAAATACTGGCACGAAATGCCGATATGATGCGAATACTGGGTGCTACATACGGACGTTTGTTGAACGAATTTATCAAGCCTATGGTGGAACGTGGATTACAGATTTTATCGCGGCGCGGGATTATTGAAAAAATATCACTGCACTCGGATGCTGAATTAAAATACTTGGCACCAATTGCTGAAATTACAAAAAACAGCACAATTTTATAACTATGGATTTGATAATGATAAAAGAAAATGAAAAAAATTATGTTCGATGTTTTTGTACACCAGCAGGCGAACAAGTTTTGAAACATTTGCGCGAAATAACCATAGAACGTTTTATGGGACCAAATGCGTCAGAAGCTGAATTGCGTGCATTAGAAGGTCAACGTGCTTTGGTACACCAAATTGAAATACTGATAGAAAGAGGAAAATAGAATATGATAGAAAGAAATAATCCAATTGGTCTGTTAGAGTTTCTTCGCAGCACTTGGTTTTTAATAATTTTTATCGGTGGGTTGGTTTATTGGGCAGCAAAGCAAGATTCTGCCATAGCTTATGCACAGAAAGATGAAGTGCGTATAACAACTCTGGAAAACAGGGCAAATGTTCTGGAAAAAGGAATAGGGCAATTGGAAACAAAAATTGACGGGATAAAAGAAGATGTTACTTTGATAAAAACAGCAGTTATGAAAAACAGATAAAAAAATCGCGGGGTTTTATCCCCGCGAACTGTTTAGCAACCACCTGTTGCATTTCCAATTATTTTGGAAATAGAAATATCTTTGTGCAACAAGAAGTCATACTGACAGTTGCCAGATTTATAAGAACCTGTGCAGGCGGCCAATGTTAAAACAGCGGCCAATGCTAATAATACTTTTTTCATATTGTCTCCTTTTTGAAAAACACTTTTGATTTTAATACTTATAAAGAATTTTTTCAACATTTTTATATTGCATTTTTGAACCAATGCAAATGTCGTCCACAGACAGTTATAACATCAAATCTGGCACCACCAACCCAATTCTTCTGGGCAATATATGTTTCAGCAGCAGTTCGCAAACGATTAATCTGTTTTGGATTTATTGCATCAAAAGCAATTTCAATATTTTTTCTTTTTTTTACTTCTATAAAAATAATCAGATTTCCACGCTTAGCAATAATATCTATTTCTGCACGATTTGTATTTTTTCCAGTAACATATCTGGATTTTAATATCTTGAATCCATGCAGCCGTAAAAACCATTTTGCATACCATTCTGCAAACAAACCAGAATCATAAGAATTTTTTGTCCTAGAAAGCATAAGGTTTTGCACGGAAGTTTTCACGTGCCTGTTGAACGTTTTTGGCAATATCATCAGCATTACGACCTTGGTCAATTAATTCCAAAGATCCATAATATGCAGTCATCATTGGGTCATAGGCATTTCCAGAAGAAATCCATTTATCATTTCCTGAATTTGGTGCGCCATATTTATCCAATACACCTTGCCAAAATGCCAAAATCTTTTTTTCGCGTTGGTTTTCAAATTTTTCATTATCACCTTCGACTTCGTTAACGTCATTATTATAAACCACACGCCAAACCATATTTTCTGTTGCATTGCTGGTAAAATAAACATCTACGGTTTCACCAGTACTTTCACGAACCAAGTGCAATTCAGATGCATACATTAATCCGCGTTTTTGCGCCAAAGTGTTTATACATTTTTCCAGTTCTGCTGGGACAAATATTTTTTGCTGGCGGCATTCATAATCCAAATTATATTTCCAGTCTTTTTGAATTGTGTAAATAATGCTGTCTTTATTTCTGGGCATATACAAAGATTTTGTTTTAAAGAATAAAATTTGAACGTCATCAAAAGGCATTCCCAGCATAATTCCAGCAATATCAAAAGTGCTGACACTGGCTGGCGCAGAATCCATATTTATTGATACAGGTGTTGCTGTAACATCAGCATCTTTGCTGTCTTCGATTGTAAAATTCTTTGCCAAGAACGGATCGTCTTCGGCAAGAACTGTGTTAACACAGAAAAAAGAAATAACAGAAAAAATAACAAATAGCTTTTTTATCATTTTTATTTTATTAACTCCGTACTTCGTCGACCCTGAATTTGAATATAGATGCTGGGTCACCACCTTCTTTCAAATATTCACCAACATCAAAACTGGAACCAGCACGTTGGTCACGAATACCTTTTTCAAAAGATATTTTTAGATACAAAGTTCCTTTTTCAATTGTTGGATTCAAATCCATATTGTTTGGTTCATCCCAAGTTTTTAATTCATAATTAACTTCCCAATAATCGCCTTTTTTCAAAATCTCGTCAGTCACATTTACAGTTCTGAAAGATTTTTTACCAGCCAAGTTTTCAATTTTTTCTGCCTGGTCTTTTTTCCATTCTTTGAATACATCTGGACCAGACATAGCGGCCATAACACTGTCACCGCGTGTGCGTATTGCAATATTTTCGATATCAGGTGTTACATAAAAATATTCAAAAACAAATTTCCGGATTAATTTTTCACGAACAAATTTTTCTGATAATTGATCAACAGAAACAGGACGACCAATACGATCGTTTGATAAATTATTTGGTTGAAATACAAATGCTTGGATTTTGCGGTCGTTGCTGGCATCAAAAAGTGCACCAGAAAAATACAACGCCACAAAAGTCAAAAGCAGCAACAAAGTTCCAATAAAAAACATAATCAGTTTTTTCATTCACTTATCCGATATGAATTTATATCAGCCACATAGAATCCCATACTTTGATTGTATAAATTTTTGTTTCTGGCAATTTTCAAAAAAGCTTTGATTTCAAAACTACCTGATGTGCTTGAAGTTATTGTTCCGTTGACCTGCCAGGTGCCACCGTTTTCGGTAATTTTGCCCATTGGAATTATTGATAACGTTTTTTCATCTAAATCCCAAGTTTCACCTTTCTGTACACGTTGTTGGTAATCTGGCATTATAGAGTATGAAAATTTAGAGTATAAATCTTCGCCCGAGTTGCAGTATATTGCGCAAGTACGATTGCCAAAAGTCAGATTGTCATCAGAAATACAAGAATTTCTTTCACAGACTTTCCAGACATTTTCATTTTCAGAATTATCAGAAGATATTTTAAACCAATTTTTTACAAAATTCCCAACAACGGATTCTTGCATTGTCCTGGTTGCAGAATATTCCAAAGCGTCTGAATTTCTGCCAACAATTTTCCATTCGCCTGAATTATTATCTGCGGAAATCATAAATGGTTCCAAACGTTCCGAATTAGCAGACCAGAGCAAAATTCCACATAAAAAAATAGCTAACAAAAAAGCAACCAAAGTCCAAATAGCCATAACGCGGGAAACAGCTATGCGTTTTCCCGCAGGATTTACGGGTATATCAAAATTTCCCGGATAGTCCAACTTTGACTCCTTAGCGAACAGTAAGAAATTTTAATTAAGCAGGATAAACCATCATGCATGCACAAGGGCTAAGTTTCAATTCGTCATTGTCGTATCCGACGCCAACCGGTTCGCGATCATAAACCTGACCACAACCCGCAAGTGCGATTATAACAAATAAACTTAAAAGTATTTTTTTTAACATCTCTTTCACCTTTCCTGGACAAGAAAATTATAGGAAATATCATATAACTACGTCAAGTTCAAAAGGTATAAGATTTTAGGCTGCTTGACAACCAAAATATTTAGATTATATTAGGAGTCCAGATTAACCGAGGAAATAATGACAGACCCAGATCGAAGTAGAAACAATAAATATGATTTTTTTCAAGAAAGTTACAATTTACCTGATAAACGCGGAAAACAATTAGCCTTGTTACATTTTTCTTATACAACAGAACCTGTTGTTGGTAATTTTTACGTTATACATGGTTACGGTGGCAGTTTATATGATCCTTTTTTACTGGAAGCTGCAAAAATCGCATTAACAAAAGGCTATAATGTTATAGGAATTGAAAATCCGGAACTGTCTTTGACTAATGGTGTTAAAAAAAACATAACAAAGATGAATATTGCCCGTCACAGTCGTGTAATTCAAAAAGGGTTAGAATATTGTAAGGATACTTCCAAAAAAAATTCTATTTTGTGGGCGCATTCTTATGCTTGTGGTGCTTTTACGGGTTTATTCATGAAATCCAAGGTTTATGATGAATGTTTCAATGCCATAGTTTTTAATAATCCTATTTTAATGACACCTATAAAAGTTTTGCAGGCAAAAAAGAATTCATTAAAAAAAGACCCGACTGGAAAATCTTGGGCCAAATTATCTGCAAGGCAGCAATTACAAAATCGTGAATTTGATGGTGTAAGGCATACTATTCCCGCAAGAATAAAAACTTTTGAGATTCCTATGCCAAGAAATTGGAAAGATTACGTGGATGTTGAAAAATGCAGTTATAATTATAATGGAATTGCGACGGAACTAGAAGGACATATTAAAAATACACAATTGTTTTTTATTCTTGGTACTGAAGATGACAAAGCTGAATACGCTTTGAATAAAAAAATATTCGAATCTCTGAAACATACAAACAAGAAAATGTTTTCAATAAATGCTGGACATGATTTTGAAAATAAACTGGATGAATATTTACAGTGTTCAAATATAGTTTTTGAAAATATTTTGTCATCTGGTCGTTAAAAATTAAAACGCGGGATTAACCCCGCGTTTTTTTATTAAAACTGAGTTTCAAACGAAAGCAAGAATCTTCTTTCACGGTCATACTCGTTGATTCTTAATGGCCAACCCCAAGAAAAATTCATTGGTCCCATCGGAGTGTTCCAATAAATACCAAATCCCGCACTGGTTCTGATATCTTGGTCGATAAAGTTAGGTTTGCCATAAAATTCATATTCTTCTTTTGGTGGACGTCCCAGCATACCGTAATCTGTAAACACAAAACCTTTGACTTGGTATTCATCTGGTATAAATACAGGGAAGTTTAACTGTGTTGAGCCATTCAATTTCCATAATCCGCCCAAAGAATAATTTTGGTATGCCCAGTTTCTGCTTCCTATACCAGCAACATCAAATCCACGAAGTGAATCACCGCCCAAGAAGTATCTGTAGACGCGTGAAACATAATCATCACCAATTGGTTGCACCATTCCGAATTCCAAAGATGATTTTAACTGCCAACGATCATCCAAGAATTTTAGTAATCCTGTTACATCAGCATTATAACGCATAAATGTTTCCGTGCTGCCAAATCCTGTGTAAGCAGCACCAAGGTTTGCCACAACACCTGTGTGAGTATTTTGTGTAAAGTTTGTGTCCATATTGTAATATCTGAAATTTGTTCCCAAAGTGTACAAATTTGCAGCCTGCCATCCTGCGGATTGCAAGTCATAGTTTTGGTCAAAGCTGGCACTTAACCGTAAAGTTTGTGACCAATTGTCGGTCAATTTCCAACCCAAACGTCCAGCAACTGTCAATGAATCGCGATCGTATCCAAAGCTTCCAAGAGAAGAGTAATTATACATTGTATAAGATACGTCAAATCCACCGGACAATTCGCGATTAAACAAATACGGTTCTGTGAAGCTGAGAGTTGCATTTTTTTGGTACTGGGCAACAGATCCGCGAAGTTCTAAAATTTGTCCACGTCCCATAAAATTATTTTCAGTAATTCCGGCATCAACCATAAATCCATTTATGTTTGACCAACCAACACCACCAGATAATTCACCAGTTGGTTGTTCTTCTAATTTCACATCCAGGTTCATCAGGTTTTGACCTTCGATTCTGGTTGGAACCATCTGAACATCTTTGAAATATCTGCTGCGCATCAATCTTTGACGGCCTTCTTCGATTGTTTGTAATGAAAAAGGATCGCCTGCCTGCATTGGTAACATATGTTGAATAACATTATCAAATGTTCTGACGTTTCCGATAATGTTTATGCTGTTCAGATAAATTCTGTTTGTTTTTTGAATGTTGAATTCCAAATCAACAGTTCTGGAATTATTATTTTTTGTTGGAACAGGTTCAACATTTATAAAAGCATAACCATGTTCAGCCACAGCACTGCGCAGGGCGGATATTGTTTCATCAACCTTGTCAGAATTGTAATAATCATCTTGGTAAACTTTCAAAGCATCATACAATTCGGAATCTGAAACATCCTTGAAAGGATTTTTAACTTTAATTTTTCCGAATTTATATCTTTGACCTTCGTCTACTTTGAATGTTACGGAATAATATTCACGGTTAGAAGTGAAAACACCTTTGGCAGTTTTTATTTGAAAATCTACATATCCATTACGCAGATAAAATTGATGCAGCAACTGTTGGTCGTATTGAATTCTGTCTTCGTCGAAAACATCAAACTGGGTCATCAGCCGCCACCAAGCATGCTCGCGAGATAAAATTTCACCACGCAAAGTGCGTCCACTGAATTTATGATTTCCAGCAAAATTAATTTCGTCGATGTATGTTGGATGACCTTCTTTTATTTCATAAACAACATTAACACGATTATCAGAAAGCTCTATTTTTTTAGGATTTATCTTGGTGCCAAAATAACCTTTGCGCTGATAAACAACCAACATACGTTGGACATCGCCACCAATTAGTGATTCATCGTACGAGGAACGTTCTTTTAGGCGAACTTCTTTTTTCAAATCATCTGTAGAAATATCGTCGTTTCCTTCGACTGTGACCAAATTTACTGTTGGTGCTTCGGATAAATTTATTTGCAAAACGTTTCCGTCCAGTCTGACATTAACTTTGGAAAAATAGCCGGATTCTTGAAGTTTTTTGGCAACCTGATTAACATCTTCGGAATTTAATGTGTCGCCAACTTTTACCTCTGCCAGAATACGAACGGATTCAGAATCCATACGTTTGTTACCACTGACATTGATTTGTGAAATTATCTCGGCATTCGCAGCAGAAGTGCAAATAGCAGTAATAATCCCTGCGGCAATAAAACATTTGTTTTTATTTTTCATTTTAATGTAATCCCAGTACTCGGGCGATATCATTCCACATAGTCAGTGCGAAAAGTCCCATTATTAAAATCCAGCCGCAAATGATTGCAATCTCCATTCCACGACCCCCCAATTTTTTTCTGCTGATGGCTTCTATAATAAGAATCAACAGGTACCCGCCATCTAATACAGGTAGTGGCAACAAGTTTATAACTGCCAAGTTAACAGACAACAATGCAATAACAGACAACAGTGCAAAAAATCCAGCCGCCATTGCTTTTCCTGAAACTTCGGCAATTGTTATAAACGAACCTAGTTGTTTGGTTGAACGTTCACCAGTTATGATTTGTTTTAATACAACTAACAAAGTTTTTGATTGAACATAAGTTTCACGCGCCCCGGAATACATTGCACCAAAAACACCTTTCTTTCTGGATTCGGTTTTGTTTCCGTCCGCAATCAATCCCCATTTGTCAGCAGGTGCCAATTTTACCTGAACCAGTTTATCCCCGCGAACCAAAACAATATTCGCGTTACGATTAGAGGCCAGTTCTTTTGCTATAATTACTTCGCCCCAGTTTGTGATTTTTTTGCCATCAATTCTGATAATAGTATCGCCTGCGCGAACACCAGATTCAAAAGCAGGTGTGTTCTGAATAACCTGACCAATTACAGGCAACTGAATATTTCTTGGTCTGAAAGCAAACAGTGTTGAATAAATTCCCCAAGCCAAAACAAAGTTCATAAAAACACCAGCTGCGATAATAATAAATTGTTTCCATGCTGGGGCCGATAAATAATGTCCGGCTTTTTTTTCTGTCGGTAATTCTTTGAATTTTTTGCGGTTGAACATATCTTCTTGACCGTAAATTGATACATAACCGCCCAATGGCAAAGCAGCCAATTTCCAAATTGTTCCACGTTTATCTTTCCATTTTAACAAAGCAGGTCCAAATCCAATCGAAAAAGTATCAACACGAACACGTGCCCAACGTGCAGCCAAAAAATGTCCCAGTTCGTGTACAAATATCACCACGCCCAAGACAACCAACAATGCAACAATGGTTAATAGTGTTCCCATATTATTCCCTTCCTTTTATCTTTTTTACATCATCACCAGCCAAACGATTGGCAAGGCATAAATCCATCCATCAAACCTGTCCAGAATACCACCATGACCAGGCAGAATATTTCCGAAATCTTTGATACCAATTTTTCTTTTTAACCAACTGGCAGTTAAATCACCATACTGGGATAACAACGAAACTGAAATTCCAATCCATAACAGTTGTGGCATAAAAGAATCAGTCCCCAACAATCCATACATTACGGCTGCAAACGTTCCACATAAAATTCCTGCGATTTGTCCGGTCCACGTTTTTCCAGCAGACAATCTTTCCCACATTTTGTCGCCACCAAATTTGCGACCAAAGAACCAAGCGCCAATATCAGCAAAACTGATTATGGCCAATAATAATAAAATAATCCAAGGGCGTCCACCAACATTATAAGCCGCAATCAAAACAAAAATCAACCAAGCAAAAGCAAACCCAAAAGTTACCAAGTTGTTTTTTTCGTGCAGTTTCTTTTTTGGCATTTTGCGAATTGATAAAAATAATTCAATAATCATTCCCAGTACAACAATAACACTAAGTATTTTTACAACTGGAAATCCCACATATTCGCCAAATGCTGCCAGACCTGCAATCGCCGCCATCGCAACCCCCGCCAAAATTCTTTTCACACTGTTTTTCATTTTTTCTCCTGTAACCATTTTTTTAACATCGGTATGGTTTTTTTGTAATGCTTGTTTAATATATTTTCTGCATCATCAAAGTTCGCCCATTTTACTTCTGAAAATTCTATATTATCAGGCTTTATAATTTGACCCGATTTTATTTTTGTTACAAACGGGAAAATCAATACATGCCTTTTATCACCATTGTCACGCGTGTAAATTAATTCTGTCACATCAAGTATTTTCAAAACATCTATTTCGATTTGAACTTCTTCTTTGGTTTCGCGGATTATGGATTGTTCCAGTGTTTCACCAGGTTCCAGATGTCCGCCAGGCAAAGTCCAACCACGATTTTCCTTGGAAAGTCCCAGCAATATTTTATCATTTGTATCATTCAGAACAAGTGATACAACACCAATTTCTATACCATTTACATAGGAATCACTCATTTATTCTTTTCCCTTTCCAGAATAATCTTTTTCTTTTCCGCCACCAAATCTTCTGTTGCGTTTTGCAAATTCTTCCAAAATTTCAGACCAATGTTTTTTGCTTTTAACCAATTCTGGCCAGTGATATGGAACAAACAATAATTCAGCATAAGCCAGCTTCCATAATAAAAAGTTTGATATGCGACATTCATTGCTGGTGCGAACCATAAAATCAATTGGTAATAAATCACCTGTGTTCATAAATGCTTCAAATTCTGGTTTGGTAATGGATTTTTCACCAGCTTTCAGAACATCATTTACTGCATTTACAATTTCATCTTGTCCACCATAGTTTAATGCAAATACAACTGTGCCGGCCGTATTTTCTGCAGATTTTTCTTCCAATTCATCACATAATTTTGCCAGTTTCGCAGGTAACTTTTCGCGTGACCCGATAACGCGATAACGCAAATTTTTTTCAATTGCATGTTTTAAATTCTTTTTCATTTCGGAATAAAAAAGATTCATTAAAAAATCTATTTCTTCTTTGCTGCGATCCCAGTTTTCAGTCGAAAAAATAAAAAAAGTCACGGTTGAAACACCATGTGCAATAAACCAATCCACCAAATTTTCGAAGTTATTAATACCTGCACGGTGTCCCATCAATGGTGGTAAACCACGTTCTTTGGCCCATCTGCGATTCCCATCACAAATAAAAGCAATGTGCTGAGGCACATTTGTTGTACTGGTGACAATATTTGTCTTTTTCTTTTTAATGAACTTGAACATATTATTTAATCTTTTATTTAACGGTTTTGAAAATATTAAACAGACATAATATCGGTTTCTTTTTGTTTTGCTGCGGTATCAACTTCGGCTGCACGATGTTCAAAAACTTTTTGCAGATCTTCTTCAAAGCGACGCTGATCGTCTTCGGAAATTTCTTTATCGGTAACCGCACGTTTAATTTTTCCCATCAAATCTTGACGAATGTTACGCATAGATATTTTTGCGTCTTCGGCGTATTTTCCGGCAACCTTGACCAGTTCTTTGCGGCGTTCTTCGGTCAATGGTGGCAGGTTCAAGCGTATTACACCACCAGCAGTCATTGGATTTAAACCCAGACCTGAATCGCGAATTGCCTTTTCAACCAAAGATGCATTTGAAACATCCCAAACAGTAACAGATAAAACCGTGGTTTCTGGTGCCGATACGGTTGCAACCTGGTTCAGAGGCATTTCTGTTCCGTAAACAGGAACACGAACACCGTCCAATAAATGAACTGACGCACGACCAGTACGCAATCCTGCAAATTCTTCACGCAGAATTTCAATAGTTTGAGCGGTCTTTTGTTCGGCTTCTGATTTCAAAGCATTGTAATCCATAATAATCTCCTTAAATCCAGTTAAGACTAGCAAATTGATTTGACATTTGGCAAGAAGAAATATAGAATGGGCGAGCAAATTGCTAAGAATACGGGGTTGTAGCTCAGTTGGTAGAGCACTTGCATGGCATGCAAGGGGTCGTCGGTTCGAGTCCGATCAGCTCCACCAAGATTTGCTTTTATGGCGGATATAGCTCAGTTGGTTAGAGCGCAGGTTTGTGGTACCCGAGGTCGCCGGTTCGAGCCCGGTTATCCGCCCCAGTTTTTAGAATGCCTGCTTTGGCAGGTTTTTTATCGTAAAATATTATTGACAATAACACGCTTTGGTATAGTATTTATTCGAAAAAAGTCTTTTTGACAGAATTTTTGGGGTGATATAAATGGATATGTTTACGTTAATGTGCGAACAACAAACAGTAGATAATAAATTTGTGGCTTCTGTAGCGGATGTTTGGAAGCGGGAAAATAAAAAAACTGTTCTGGTGTTGGAAAATAATTTTGAATCTTTTTCCCAAATTTTTTTCGATGCAGGTTTCACAGTACATGCGTTATATCAAAGTATTTTGATTGCAAATGAAAAAAGAAAACTTTCAAAAAACATAACTCATACGGTTGGAAATGTGCAGAATTTGTTGCATTATAAAAATGAAAGTTTTGATTGTGTGTTTGCTGAAAATATGACGCTAACAATTCATGCAAGGCAAGATTTTGCAAAAGCGATTAATGAAATTTACCGTGTTTTGACCGATAAAGGAAATCTGTTTGCAACTGTGAATATGAACAGTAATGGAAATATTTTTAGCTCTTTCAGTAATTATGAAATGGCAGAACTATTCAGAAATTTTGAAATAGTTTACAAGGAAAGTAAACAGGGTGGTTATATAATAAATGCCCGTAAGTCTGGTATGAGTAGATAGAATGAATAATTTGGATATTAAGTTAATTTTGTTTTACTTGGTTTTTATGGTGACGGTCAAATCAAATGCCCAGGTCAGTCCTGCAGATTCAATAAAATACGTAAAAGAACTGAGTGTTGATTTATCAACCAAGTTAAAATTTATTCAAAATAACAATTCAAAAATATACAAAAAATTATTGATTGATTTGAATAAAAGCTCGGTTAAATATTTTAGGGAAACAGACAGTTTGCGATTGCTGGCAAAACAAATTGTTGCTGAACAAACTGGTGACGGAGAATTAATTAATTATTGGTATATAATATCAAAAGATACTTTGAAAAAAGATGGTGTCCCATTGGATTTGTTTGAACTTAACAAGGCAACAATGTTATTGTCTCAGATTGATGAAAAGTCAAAAAAACATAGTGATAAAAGTCAAGAAAAGATAAATGAAGCAATGATAAAAACTTTGTCTGATGGTTGGAATTTTTTCCAAAGCCCTGTTACAAAAGAGAGTTTCTTTAAAAAAATATTAGAAAAGTTATTTGGAAAAACAAAATAAAAAACCGCCATTTGGCGGTTTTTTTAAACTAATTTTTTAGCTTTCAGAAATTTATAAATTTCATCAGCAATCAATTGGTGTCCTTTGGCGTTTGGATGAGAAGAGTCCTGGTAATATTTTGATAAATCAAGTTTTTTCATATTTCCATAAAGCTCTAAAAACGGGACTTTTTTTGCTTTACATAATTTTCTTAACAGGTTGTTGTATTCCTGTTTGTCTTTATTAAATTCATAGATTTTTGCATTAAACCAACCCTTGGTTGGAAACATTTCTTCGCGTACTGGCAAAACATCCAACACAATAATATTTTTTACATTCTTCTTTGCCAATTCCAGCAATTTATTCCAATATTCGGTTCTTAGATGTTCAGAAATATCCATATTTGAATCTGGTTTTGGACTGCGTACAGTATCATTAGTTCCAACGGCAATAAAAAGAATGTCAATGTCACGTGATAAACATTCAAAAATAAAGCGGTGATAAATATCACTGATGCGGTCACCGTCCATTGACATGTTGTGAAATCCCCAACCCAAAGGATTTACCAATGCTAATTTTTGTGCCAATCTTCCAAACCAGCCACCTTTACCTTCGGTATCCCAATAACCATTTGCTATACTGTCCCCCAGGACTCCAATGGTTTTATACATGATGATTCCTTATGCTTTATTCCAAAACTTGTTTTTGCAGGTCAATTAATTTCTGGCAGCCGTTTTTTGCCATATTCATCATTTCAATTAATTGTTCTGCTGGGAATGGGTGTTGTTCGCCGGTTGCTTGGACCTCTATAAATTTGCCGTCGCCAGATACGACAAAGTTTGCGTCCAATTCTGCGCCACAATCTTCTTCGAAATCCAAATCCAAAATAAGTTCTTTGTTTCTGTTGCCGACACTGATTGCCGCGACATATTCGGAAATTGGGTTTTCACGAATTCTGCCACTTTCTATCAATTTTTTAACAGCCAATGACAATGCTATAAAGCCACCAGTAATGCTGGCACATCTGGTTCCGCCATCCGCCTGGATAACATCACAGTCAATTGTAATGGTGTTTTTGCCCAACTTTTCCATATCAACCACACTGCGCAGGGATCTGCCAATTAATCTAGAAATTTCTGATGAACGATGATCTTTTGCCAGTGCTTCGCGACCTTTTCTGGTTTCAACCGCACGTGGCAGCATTGAATATTCCGCGGAAACCCATCCGCCTGTCTTGTTTTGTTGACGCTTCCATAATGGTTGGTTTGGGTCGACTGATGCGGTGCAAATTATCTGTGTTCCGCCCATTTTAATCAAACAAGACCCCTCGGCCCATTTATTAATGTTCGTTTCCAAAGAAATTGGACGAATCTGATCGTTTTTTCGAAGTGACGGACGAGCCATATTTTTTCCTCTTTATAATAGGTTAGGTTGTGATGGTTGACAAAATTGACTTTTGTTCTATAATATATAGGTATGATACAAGCGAGGAAAAATAAAATCAAATGGAAAATAATAAATTATTGATCGATAAAAAATCTGATGGGTCCGGGATAAACGTTTTTCAAGACTTTAGTGGGTTGCCCGATATGAATGAAAGTTGTTCGGAACGTCAGAAGAAAAGAGATTTTGAAAATTTTTGGAAAAAGACCAATTATGGATGGAGTAATATAAAGTTAAGGTTTTATAGTTGTAGGACCAAAGTCGAATTTTTGAAGCTTTACAATGAAGAAGAACAACTTTTAGACTCGTTAAAGAAAAAATTCAATAGGGATTTTGCAGAATATTACAAGATTGTTCATAAAGACAAGTTTATGCACGGTACTGAAAATATACAGAAAATTCTGTTAACCGTTGATACTCGTCTGGCCGAAATACCAAGTCTGAAAGACAAAATGTCAAACACATATGGTTGCATAGTTTACATTAAGTCATTAGCGGCAAGAGCTGGTTTGGTAAATAGTTACAGATAAACATCAGGAGGCGAGAATGCCAATAGAAATAAAAACAAACTTGGAAATGTTAAATTCATTACGTGAAAAATGGACGAAACTAAAAGCAGATAAAGAAAAGAGAGAAAAAATTTTAAATGTTCGTGGCATAGTATCATCATCCGATGTTTTTGATGTTGGAGTGGATAGTTTTGAAAGATCTCTTTTGGAACAGATAAAAGAAATTATTGCCGATATTTATAAGGGCAGAGAACTCGAGATTGGCAAAGAGGTTTTAATTGAGATTGAACAAATTGATAACAGACTGTCAGAATTAAAAGATTTTAAGGTAAAAAAATTAAAACAGGGCTCTTTTAACAATATTCCAAGTAGCATTATTCATTTTAGAGAAGCCAGGAAAGCTTCTGCTGCAAGGAATGAAAAGGTTTTTAGCAGAAATTAACAACATATAATGGCTTGTAAAAAAGCTGTTTTTCTAGTAACATTAACTAATAAGTCAGGAGGATAAAATGCAAGTCGAAAAAGATACTTTAAATTTTCTGGTTTCAAAATGGGGAATTTTGATAAACGAGTTAAGTATCGTAACTGATCCTAAGAATCAAGGTTCTAAAGACATAAGTATGGACTTTAGATCAATGGAAACGTTAAAAGAAGAGGAACAAGAACTTGTAAAAATGGCTGATGCTGAAATTTCAAAATTTCTTAAAGAACATATTGCTTACGATAATAAGCAAATAGCTACATTTAGAAAGCTTATAAAATTTTATAAAGAAGCAAAAATCAGACAAGGCGATAAGACTGAAAATCCGATATTTGTAAAAATTGATGATATACTTGTCGGTTTATTAAGACAGAAATTTGAAAATGGTAATGCCAAGATTTCTGCTGATGGTAAACAGAAAGAAATGGCAAAAATGCATAACACTTTGGGAAAATTAAAAAATAGTGCTTTTACCAAGGCATATGTTGATAAAGACCACAATTAATTTACAAACAAAAAATCTACCGTCCTGTTTTATGGGCGGTTCTTTTTTGGTTTGATTTTTATGGTTAAAATTGCTAGATTGCTAAGTCTAAGAGGATGATAATGTCTATAAAAGCAAAACGGATACTTAAAAAGATTGTCAGTTGGGCTGGTTTGTTCTTTTTTATTCTTGCTGCCGGGGTGCTTTATTGGCAATTGCGAAAGCATTCTTTGATGGATATTGCCCGCGCATTGTATCATATACCATTACATAATCTGATTTATGCATGTATTGCTTGTTTGTGTGGTTATATTGCTTTGTCTTTTTATGATTTCTTGGCACTTCGTTATGTAAAGAAAACAGTCAGCTGGTGGAAATGGATGTTGGCTGGGATTATAAGTTTTGCTGTCAGCAACAATGCTGGACATGCGGTCGTCAGTGGTGGTGCAATTCGTTATCGTTTGTATACCAGATGGCGAATCCAAGCCGGTGATATAGTTAAAATGCTGGCTTTTTCTGGATTTACGTATTTTCTTGGTTGTGCGGCTATTGTAATTTTGGGATATTTTTTGGTTCCACATAACATGTTTGAACAATCTGTTAGTGCCAAGGTCGGTATAAATGGATTATTTATATTCTGTACTGCTGCGCTGGGGGCTTATTTTGCTTTGTCAGTGTTTTTCAGAAATAAAAATATTCGTATTGGAAACACCAAGTTCCAGGTTCCAAACACTGAAACAGCTGCTGTACAAACATTTTTGGGTGCTGCGGATAGTATTTTAGCGGGATTGGTTCTGTATTTTTGTCTGGAACCATTTTTGAAAATACCATTCAGCACATACATTGGATTATTTGTAATTGCCCAAACTGCTGGCGTATTCAGTCAAGTTCCTGGCGGTATAGGTGTTTTTGAAACTGTGTTTATGTTCGCTTTGCCAGAAAGCACAGATCCTGCAAAGATTTTTGGTGCATTGTTGGCGTATCGAATAATTTATTATGTTTTGCCACTTATCGGTGCGGGCGGTCTTTTCTTTATTTACGAAAGATGGATGCGTAACCGTATGAAGCGCTGGTTAGAGGAAGCCAAGGCTTTGAAAGAGAAATTGCCTAAATTTATAAAAGCCCAAAAGAAAATCCAGCAATAACAAATAATTAATCAAAATAAGTAATTTTCCTTGCCTTATGTTTTATCGCATGATATGGTTGTCCTTGTTGTATGAAATGGGGTGACTTAGTGTTTTTATTCTCACAGGTTTTCTTAATTCGATATGCGCTGGTGATTATCGCGGCGCTATCCCTTGGCATGGGCTTGGAAGCCCCACAGGGACGGGTTATTTCCATACCGTACAAGACAAAAATAAAAGGATTATTAAATGTCAAAAAAGATTTACGTGGATGCAGTCCACCCGGAAGAAACGCGGGTGGTGGTGGTGGAATCCGCTTCTAATCGTGTTTCAGATTTCGATGTAGAAACAACAACAAAACCACAAATCAAAGGCAATATTTATCTGGCAAAAGTAATTCGTGTAGAACCGTCATTACAGGCGGCTTTCGTTGATTACGGCACAGGTAAAAATGGTTTTTTGCCTTTTTCCGAAATTAATCCAGAATATTACCAGGTTAATCCCGAACAAAAGAAAAAGCTTCTGGAACTGGCACATGCCAACATTGTTGATGATGATGATGACCCGAACGAAGATGATGACGTCGTCGAATTTGATGACCAATCTGCTGGTGAAGACAATAAAGAATTTTTGAAGCGGGCTCGTGAATTCAGAATCCAAGATGTGGTAAAACCTAAACAAATTTTGTTGATTCAAGGTGTCAAGGAAGAACGTGGCCAAAAAGGCGCGTCTATGACGACATATTTGTCATTGGCGGGTCGTTTTGCCGTTTTGATGCCTAATTCACGCAAACGTAACTCTTATGGAATTTCTAAAAAGATTTCTGACAAGGCTGAACGTGCAAGATTGCGTGATATTTTGCATGCCTTAAAAATTCCAAAAGGTATGACAGTTGTTTTGCGTACTGCTGCTTTTGGTGCTGTTGCCGAAGAAATTTCCAAGGACTATGATTATTTGGTTGGACTTTGGAACGATATTCGTAAAACAACATTGGAATCAGTTGCACCAGTTGTAATTCATACAGAAGATTCTTTGCTGCGCCGCATCGTTCGTGACTTTTTAAGTGACAAAGATGACGTTCTGGTTATCCAAGGTGAGCAAGCTTTTGAAGCTGCAAAATCAAATTTTCAACAAATGTACGGCCATGCGCCTAAGAAACAACTGGTTCAGTACAAGGATGTTGCAGTTCCTTTGTTCGTCAAGGCTGGAATCGAAAAACAGTTGGAAGGTTTACATGGACCATATGTTACTTTGCCATCTGGCGGATCTTTGGTTATCAATCAGACCGAAGCAATGGTTACAATTGACGTTAATTCGTCTCGTGCAATCAAAGAAAAAGATATTGAACAAACTGCTTTGAACACCAATCTGGAAGCCGCCGAAGAAATTGCATTACAGTTGCGTCTACGCGACTTGGCGGGAATTGTTGCAGTTGACTTTATTGATATGGAAGACGAACGCAATAACAGAAAGCTGGAACAGAAAATGCGCGAAGTTATGAAACGTGACCGTGCGCGTACACAGATTGCTAAAATTAATAACTTTGGCGTTTTGATGTTGTCGCGTCAACGTTTACGCAGCAGCTTTATGGAATCGTCTTATGTTCAATGCCCACATTGTATGGGAGCTGGTATCGTGCCAAGTATTCAAACGGCCGCGATCATAATGTATCGTCACCTGCAAGAAAAATTGTTGGCGAAAAGTGCACAGAAAATAATTATGACTGTTCCAACAGATGTTGCAATTTATCTGCTGAATCATAAAAAGAGCGAACTAGCCGAAATGGAATCCAAGTTTGAAACAGAAATTGTAATTGTTGGCGATGACAGTATGATGAATATTGACCAGTATTCAATTCAACGCGTTGCACCCGAAGCAGCTAAGAATGAAGAGGTTTTGAATGCTTTTGCACCTTCAACAGATGTGAAAAAGAAGAATGCTTTTCATGTTGAAGCAAAAAAGACAACAATGAATGCACCGCGTCACAAACGTAATAACAAAAAGAAACAACAACCAAAAAGTTTCTGGAAAAAATTGTTGGATAAATGAAAAACGGGCATTACGCCCGTTTTTTGTTGAAATAATTTAATGGAAAAATTTGCAGTACTGGTCTAAAATTTAACTATGAAAAAAGAATTGTTTGATTTCTTGAATACTGATTTGCAATTCGTAAAAGGTGTAGGACCGGCTTTGGCGTCCAAATTTGATGAAGTCCTTGGTGGTCGCCGCGTTCTGGATTTTTTGTTGCATAAACCGTCATATGTTCGTCCGCGTGAAATCACAGACAGTGTTAAAAATGTAACCGCAGGCGAGGTTATAACTGTGCCAGTTATGGTAAAATCGCATAAGCCTGGTGGCGTGTTTCGTGGGCGTCGTGCACCTACACAGATTATGTGCAATGATAAAATGGGGTCGCCAGTTATAATTCAGTTTTTTAATTCGAATTTTTTGGATTATTGGTTAAAGAAGCTGCCTGTTGGCGAATGGCGGATTATCAGTGGAAAGTTAGAATTTAACAATAACGGTGTCGCAATAATCAGCCATCCTGACTTTATTGAAACAATTGAAAACGCTGGAAAGATACCAGAAATCCAGGCAATTTATCCATCTGCCGAAGGTTTAACACAAAAGAATTTTGCAAATGTTCGTGACCAGATTTTTGCCAAGATGGATGACTTTGAATTCAGAAAACAGAAATCAGAAATTGGAAAATTCTTGAACGCCTTGCACACTGTGCATTTCCCAAGTAGCGGCGGGGACCTGTTGCCGAATTCTGATGCGGTTATGACATTGGCTTATGATGAATTATTCGCACATCAAATGGCCATTGCAATCAGCAGAAAACAAAGGATAAACGTTAAAAATCAAAGAACAGTTCGTGAAAAGAAGCACGATTTAATTTCTAAGTTTTATTCTGCTTTGCCTTTTCAATTAACCAATGCACAAAACCTTGTAATTGATGAAATTTTTTCTGATATGAATAAACCTGTGCCAATGATGCGATTGGTCCAAGGCGATGTGGGCAGCGGAAAAACAATCGTTGCGATGGCAGGCGCATCCAAGATGGCAGAAAGTAGTGCCCAGACAATTTTAATGGCACCGACTGATACCTTGGCTCAGCAGCATTTTGCAAAGCTGAAACCAATGTGTGATAAAATTGGAATTGTTTACGACATTTTAACCGGACGTGACAAGGGTCGTGACAGAGGTGAAAAATTAATATCGTTAAAATCTGGTCGAACAAAATTAATTGTGGGAACACATGCGTTATTTTCCGAAGATGTTGAATACAAAGATTTGGGTCTGGTGATTGTTGATGAACAGCACAGATTTGGTGTTGATCAACGCGAGGCAGCACGCAGCAAAGGAAACCATCCTGATATGTTGGCGCTGTCTGCGACACCAATTCCACGAACGTTATCTATGACAATCTATGGCGATATGGATATTTCGATTTTGAATGAAAAGCCCGCAGGTCGTTTGCCAATTAAAACAACCAAGCTGCCGATTTCGCGTGTTGATGATTTAATTTCACGGATTTCTAGCCAGGTTAAAAATGGTGCAAAAGTTTTCTGGGTTTGTCCATTGGTCGAAGAATCAGAAACATCTGATTTAATGGCTGCACAGGCCAGGTATGAATTTTTGAAAAATCATTTTCCAACTGTGGGTCTGGTTCATGGCAAGATGGATAAAAAAAAGCGTGACAAGGTTATGTCCGAATTTGCAGATCCTGATTCAGATATGCGTGTGTTGGTTTCAACCACAGTTATCGAAGTTGGAATAGATGTCGCAACCGCATCAATAATTGTAATAGAAAACGCAGAAAGGTTTGGTTTGGCGGCGCTGCATCAGTTACGTGGGCGCGTTGGGCGTAGCAGTGCACAATCATTTTGTGTTTTGTTGTATGGATTTGCCATCAGTGAAGACGGAATAAAAAGATTGGATGTGTTGTGCGAAACAGATGATGGATTTTTAATCGCAGAGCAAGATTTGATGATGCGCGGTGTTGGTGAATTATTGGGAACTAAACAAAGCGGTTGGATAAATTATAACTTTGTAGATTATCGTGAACATCGTGATTTGTTTAAACTGGCGGCACGTTATGCTCGTGAAATGTCTGAACCGTCTGAATGGGCGCGTGATTTAATGTTTATCTTTGACAGAAATCAAAGGGCAGGTGCATGAAAAAAATAATATCAGCAATTTTAATATGCTTTCTTAGTTTTACTGCACATGCCGAAACTTTGATAAACGACACCGAAATTGAAAGTGTTTTAACAAACTTGATAAAACCTTTGACTCATGCTGCGAATATTCCAGACAACAGATTGAAAATAAATATTGTAAAAAGTGATGAATTTAATGCTTTTGTCAGTGGTGGCGAAGAGGTTTATATTTATACAGGTTTGCTGACCCAGATAAAATCGCCATCTGCATTACAGGCTGTGGTTGCGCACGAACTGGGACATACACTGGGTGGACATATGGTTCAGATGTCTGAACAGATGTCCGATGAAATGACTCGTGCAATGATTATCCAGGCACTGGGAATCGGATTGATGGTTGTAGGTGGAAATCCTGCACTGGGGGCGGGTGTTCTGGCTGGTTCTGGTGGTGTTGCACAAAAATCTTTGATGTCTTTTTCGCGTGACGAAGAACGTATGGCTGACGAATTGGGGGTTGATTTAATAGTTCGTGCAAAGCTGAATCCAAACGGCTTTGTTGAGGTTTTTAAGCAGATGAATGATATGACAGGATCAACAGAAACGAAAATAGATTCAACACAAATAAATCACCCGTTAACCGCAGAAAGGTTAAATAATGTTAAAAGCAAAATTGCCAAATTAAAATACAAATATCAGGCAGATAAAAAAAATGATAAAGAAATTGCAAATGAATATGCTTTGGTTCGTGCAAAGTTGTCTGGATATTTGGACAACGCTGACCGTGTAAAAAATCTGTATCCAAACTTTGATAATTCTGATGCGGCAATATACGCGCGTGCTATCGCATCTATGCAGGCTGGAAATTTGGAATCTGCAAAAAATGGTGCATTGAAATTAATTTCAAATAAATCAGATTATTCTTATTTTTATGAATTGCTGGGGGATATTGAATACCAATATGGACATTATGACGACAGTGTAAAGGCATATGAGAAAAGTTTGAAGCTATCAAAAAATGCGCCACAAATTCAAACTGCTTTGGCATTGGTTTTATCAGAAAGGAAAAAGCAGGGTGATGACCAGCAGGCAATTGAATTATGCAAACGTGCAATTTTGTCTAAACCGCAACCTTTGACTTATTGGATACTGGCCAGGGTGTATAAAGATGGAAAATCGGATTGGGCGATGGCTGAATATTATGATATGTTGAATAATGTCAAAGAATCAAAAAAATATGCAAAGAAAGCACAAAAATCACTGCCAAAAGATTCACCAGAATATTTAAAATCAGGGGATTTATTAAACGAAAAATAAAACCGCCAAATGGCGGTTTTATTTATTTAGCAAAACTGTAATTCATCTTCAAATGATCAGAATTATATGTTCCATTCAGAATTGCAACGGCGTCTTCGACCAAAACCAATTCTTCGTTTGTTGGAATCATAAATACTTTTACTTTGCTGTCTGGTGCACTGATTTCAGTTTCGCCAGCGCCCATAAATGTTGCGGTTTTATTATTTAACTCTTTGTTAATCTTGATGCCCAGATGTTCCAAACCTTCACAAGATTTTTCGCGCAACATAAATCCATTTTCACCAACACCAGCAGTGAACACAATTGCATCAACTGGTTCGCCAATAGCAGCCATATAAGATCCGATAAATTTCTTTATGCGGCTGGTTTCTATATCAAACGCTAATCTGCAACCTTCGTTATCGCCCAGATGTTCTTCGACATCGCGTCTGTCGGCATAGCATTCTGTGATACCCAAGATTCCTGACTTTTTATTTGATACTTCCAAAACAGTTGTATCTGAAAGTCCCAGTTTTTCTTTTACATAAAACAAAACTGCCGGGTCCAAATCACCTGTGCGTGTTCCCATAACTAATCCTGCCAATGGTGTCATGCCCATAGATGTTTCAATGCTGCGACCGTGTTTAATTGCACAAGCCGAAGCCCCAGATCCAATGTGCATAGAAATTATATTGCATTCAGATGCAGGTTTGCCCAACAGTGCTGCAACGCGCTTTGAAACGTACAAATGTGAAGTTCCATGGAATCCATATTTGCGTACACCTAATTCACGATACCAAGCCCCTGGAACAGCATAACGATAATTGTAATCAGGCATAGTCTGATGGAACGCAGTATCAAACACAGCAACATGTTTTGCATTTGGCAAAGCTTCCTTGGCTGCGACAATACCCATTAAATTTGCAGGGTTATGCAATGGTGCCAAATCAGATAATTCTTCAATTGTTTTTATAACTTCATCAGTTGCCTCGACACTGCACGCAAACTTTTCGCCACCATGAACAACTCGGTGACCTACGGCTGTAACTTCGGATAATGGGATACCATTTTCTTTTAACAAATCAACGATTGCTACCAAAGCTTCGGAATGATTATTCATTTGAATATCTTTCTTATCGCTTTTTGTATTTGATTTATATTTTATAAAAGATCCATATTCGTTAACTTTTTCAGCGTTTCCTTTAAAAACAGCCTTGTGAGTTTCTGTATTAAAAACTTGGAATTTTAAGCTGGAAGACCCGCAATTCAGTGCCATTACGTACATTTACAATCCTTTTTTTTAGAATGAAAGTAAGGCAAGAGTAACAAAATTTTTTACTGAATTCAATACCAAACTATGATTCCAAACTCGACAGACACTTCGTGTCAGCTCTCTTTGGAATGACAGAAAATTGTCAGTACCATATTACAAATTTTAATTTCCATTTACTGTTGGTGATTGTCGTTTGTGCACCGCTGGATTTATGACTTACCCAGAAATTTTCATATGCCATAAAAAGCCTTGTGTGCAATCCGCTTTCGTCTGTAAAAGTATTTGGCAAAGGATTCGTTCTGGTGTTAATACCAAAAGCCGCAACAATATCATCTATGGAATATCCGGCTTCTGGCGTTTGGCATACCAAAACGGCTTGGGCAAATTTTGCCGATTTTTGAAGGTCAAAAATATATTCCAAATAGCTGCCTGTGGAAATAGTGCACAGTTCGCTTTCGCATGTTTGTATTGCGTCTGGGACATATGTTGCAACAATGCTTTGCCAGAAACTGGTTGGGACAGAATTTATATCAAAGCTGGATTCACTTCCACCAGAAACCTGGTCAGCTCGGGCCAGGGCAAATCCGCCAAGCGTTTCACCATCATGCACGCGCAGTGTTTTTGCGGTCATGTCAAAAGACAGCTCGCCAGATAATCCAGTAAAGTTGTTATTTTGCGTGGTTGTACCGCGCCGAACTTGTAAGACTCGGGTCATTTATTTTCCTTTAGTTAATGAGATTTTTTGTAAGTTCCCCTCTGACAGAGGGTTGCCCGCAGGGCGGGGTGTCGTTTATGCAAGGCACAAAGACTGGGTTGTTTATGCATAAAAAACACCACCCATTGGGTGGCATCTTTAACTTAAAGGTAAGTATATCACAAATCCCTCAAAAAAGCAAAAAGAAAATTAAAAAATCAGTGTATCAAATAATTGTCCAACAATTTGTTGTGTCAATAAGAAACTTGAATTTTCACCAGAATTCTGTTATAATCCGAATATCATAAAAATGGCTTTTGGTTATGGCGGATGTCAAAATAGTAGATTTACAAGATTACCTTCGTGCGATATTTAAAGCGCACCATCTTGATATGATGGATCCGTGGCGCAAGGCCCAATATGCCAAGTTGCGTGGCAAGAATGATTCATATATCGCAGAAGCTGGTTCAACCATACCACACGATGATAAAGAACCAATTTACCATAAAGAAGTTGATGGAAAAGTTTATCCGCTGGGCAAGGATATATCAAAAGTCCAAGAACCCGGTAAACTGTTTTATTATAAGTATGAAAACGGAGTGCCCGAGAAGATATATGTTGATGGTCCAAAAAGTGAATCTGAATATCAAATAAATGCTAAAGGCGAAAAGGTATTTGCCAAGGATAACCGCAGTTCTACGCAAAAAAAATGGGAAAATAAAGCAACAGGAGAATTGGCAACCGAATGGCCGGAAAATATGAACCCACCTTTGGATATGTCTGATGAAGATTGGGAATTATTTTACAGAATATGCAGAAAAACTTTTCGTGGAATTTTCAGAAATAAAAAAGAATTAGAAAGAAAACTGCCCCCAGGTGAACCTATGGTGGCGGGGCAGTTTATTGGATCTGAGCCTTTCAAAACATTCAAAGTTGCAACATTAAGTCCAGAAACAATTAAAATTGTAGAGGGTTTAATACACCTGATTGAAAATGATTCACTTCTTAAAATGCGTCTAACAAAAGACGCATATGGCAGCGGAACAGTTTTTAACGAAACTTATTCAATAAACTCATTTATAAGCGATTTGAAAAGTGGTAAAGCACAGTCGGATCAAAAGGTCCAGGGTAAGCTATCCGAAGTCTTAACTACAATTAATACCCTTATGAATGTGAATGAAAATTTTGCAAACAGGGAAGATTTAAGCTCTGGCGACAAGCTTAAAAATAAATTCGGAGACAGTTTAAAAATTGCAGCCGCCATAGAAGATGTTAACAACGATAAAGATGATCCGCCAAGCCCGTCCCAATTGGCGATGTTTCGTCATGGCGGAGTGTACAAAGAAATACTTAAAAAATTATACGATCCACGAAAAGAAAATCGCGAAGGTGCATTTTTTTCACAATTCAGAGATTATAATGGCAGTGTTATAACCAGTGTTATGACCGAACAGGTGTCTGAAAGTAATTATCTGACGGGTGATAGTGCAATTCAACCGCTGTTCGAAGAACAATTAAATGTAATAGAAACAATAAAAGACAAATGGGGTGATTGGAAAGACGAGCATTTGGCAAGATTTTGGGATCGCTCGTCCCGACATATTTATATTGAAAACGGCGCTGAGCCAATAATTACAGCAATTGGCAAAGAAAAAATATCGCCAGTCAAAGGCATATTGCAGCTTGTTGATAAGAAAAAAGAATTGCGAGATCGGATTCAGAAAACTGCTCCGGGCAGCTTGGATGGATTTGACTTTTTGGTTCGTGCTTTGGAACATATAAAAGGTGGCGCAAAATCCGACAAAATGCTGGAAGGTGCACTGCGTAACGGGAAAAAAGCACGTGCGTTGGCGATGGAAATTATGAAATTTGGCATGTCTGAAACGACAGACCGTGCCAAAGCCGCAGATATCAAGGCAGCATTAGAAGTGTTGGCGGTTATGCGGTATGATACCTTTTCATCGGCACATGGGGCGGAACTGTGGAAGGTCAAGGCAGATATATTCAAAGATGCCAGCTTTATGAAACAAGAGGGTGTAAAATTTGTACTGAATGCTGCAGAGGGTGCGGTGAAACTCGGTCTGAATGGGTTATATTGGGCTGGGGTTATGTTACGCAACAAGATACAGCATAATCGTGCGAAAATTAATAGTCCGAAATCCGCAGAAGAAAACGCCATCCTGGAAAAAGCATTAAAACAAATAAATGAGCAATCCAAAGATTTCCGTGATCCAGATGAAGCCTTGAAAGAATTAGAAGAACGTCAAAAGGCATTTGATGATTATGAATCAAAACACAAAGAATTATTGGAAAAGCACGAAATATATAAAAGATTACAAGATGAAATTGAAAATAAAAAAATGGATTTGGGTAGTGCAGGACAATTAGCCAAAGATATTCTGAGAAAAGAAGAAATCAAAAAATTGCTAGAAGAACAGTTGAATAAAATCGCTGACCTTGATAAGGAAATTAAGAAAAAAGAAAAAGAAACCAAAGCGATAGAGAAGCGGATTAAAAAAATAAAAGAAGATATTGATGCTGCGGGGTCAATTCCGAAAAATCACACATTATATGCTGAATTAAAAGTTCAGGTAAAACAGCTAGATGATAAAAATAAAGAAATAAAAAATATTAATTCAGAGAAAAATAAGATTATAAACCCAAAGTTGAAAGGTGCAGCACGCGAAGCAAAAGTTTTGGCATATGTTGGTGAAAAACAAAAAGAGATTTATTATAATACTAACAGAACAGCACCAGAAGGGGGAGATTTACCAAGTCAACAAGGTATGTTTAGTAAGTATACATTGGATGCTATCCGTAATATGCCACTAAATGAAATTTTAGATACCTTTGGTATTGAAGGGTTACAAATTGAATACAACACTTTAAATAGTAATATAAACAGTGCAGATAACCTAAGAAAAAATCTGAACCCCAAGGCATTAAGTATCGAGGAATCTTCTAGAAGAGTTCTTTTGGACGATTATAATGATTTAGCAAAGTTATTTGGTTATGAAATTGATTTAGCTACATCTAATGTTGGCGGTAAACTTACAAAAGTTCCCCCAACTCCAGAGCAGCTTGCAAATCAAAAAATTATAAAAGATTGGGTTCAATTAGATGCCGAGGTCAATGTTGCAAAAGAATTGTATACCAGAATAAAAGGTATAAAAAACCGTGGAGAAAATTCTGCAACAGCTGAAAAACCACAAAATCCAGAAAAATCAAAAGAAGATCAGATGGAAATGCTTCTAGAATTTTGGAATGCTGTGAATGGCTTTAATGAAGATTACGATGTAAACAGCTTTTGGTCATTAAGAAATATAGAAACTGTAAGAAAAGAAAAAGTATTATCTGCAAAATGGCAAGCCGAGCATCCGTGGCAAAATGATTAATAAAACCCTGGGGAAAAAATGAGAAAAATTATTATAAAAACTATTCCATATTTGTTGGCATTTGCCGGGGGTATTGTTATATATTTATTTTCAATACACCAAATCCACGATGACAATTTAACTGGCTTGATATCCAACGTTGCTGCCAGTTTAATTGCTATACCTTTGATGTTCTTGCTGTATGATTATTCTAATTACAAATTGAGCAGAAAACTTAGCAAGACTTTGTTCGAAGGATTCAGCTTTGAAATTAATTCTTGCGTTTTGAAACTGTTGCGAACCCTTCGTCAGGTTATGGGTGTTAAAAAAGAACTTTCCTGGGCGATAATTGAAAATATGTTGGATAAGAAAGCCAAGGATATAAAAAACAACCTTAAAATCACAGCACAAGATATTGAGTTATTCAAACTGTATAAAAAAAGCTTAGACGAGATGGTGTACAAGGCTGCACATACTTCGGTTCTGGGGGATAACCAAATAAAGTACATTGCAGATATTGGAAAAAACTTGTCACATATAATTAACGAGCATGAATTCCGGGGGGGACAAAAAAGCCATTGCAGGATACTTGGAAAATATACTCAGATCCATAGAAGAATGGTTTGGAACCTGTGAAGAAGAAGCTTTGAAATCGCATAAGCATTTTCAATTAATGGAAACCGTTGGGGAAAATGATTAAAGCTGTCATTTTTACTTGATTTTTCTATTTTTATATGTCAGAATCCACGCCGAACTGTTGAAAAAAGGACTTGTTTCATTTTTCAACGTTCCAATTCGGAGACGTAGCTCAGTCGGTAGAGCAAATGACTTTTAATCATTGGGTCGAGAGTTCGAATCTCTCCGTCTCCACCAATCATTTAAGTAATTGAAATTACTTAATTTTTTAATAAAATTATCCCGCAATACTGCGGGATTTTTTGTTATTTGTGATTCTGGTATATATGCAAAATCAGCAATTATTCGAATATTGTCACTATTTCTATACACCGCCCAAATAGCCATAGTCACACTTATTAAAACAACCCCCAAATGGGGGGTTGTTTTATGGCATTAATCGCGTTGGTCCACGAAATAGAAACTGTGCCTCGCGCAGGGATGGCAGACCCAACAACTGTTTTACAAATCGTTCTGATCCCATACCCCATCCGCCATGCGGTGGCATGCCGAAACGAAAACAATCCAGATACCACTGCAGGCCTTCTTGTTTTAGTCCCTTTTCGGCGCACTGTTCACACAGAGTTTTATAATGCTCTTCACGTTGTGCCAAAGTGGTTAGTTCAATACCTTTGTAAAGCAAGTCAGCGCTGACGGAAATAGGTTTTCCAGTTTCGCTGCTGATACCTTTCTTATGATAGAAAGGCCGCGACTCCCAAGGGTATTCTGTGATATACACGAATTCACTACCTATTTCTTTTTCAACGTATTCACATATCGCACGTTCTTCAGCTGGTGACAAATCTGCCTTTTCCGATGTTACACCCATACCAGCCAAAATCTTTTTTGCTTGATGCATTGTGATACGCGGGATTGAACGTTTTAGCTGAAATCCTTCCACACCGAAATGTTTTTTGATTTCTGCGCCACATGCCTTGCGTGCAGCAGTCAGCATATAAGCAATTGCTCGTTCAAGGGTTTCCATAACTTCATCAAATGATTCAATGTATCCCATTTCGCATTCAAGTGTTATGAATTCCGTTGCATGCCTTGTTGTAAATGAAGGATCTGCCCTGAATGTAGGGGATACTTCAAATACACGTTCCAGTCCCGATGCAATTGCCATTTGTTTATAAAGTTGTGCAGATTGCGCCAGATAAGCCGTGCCACCAAAATATTCAATTTTGAACAATTCGGCATGTGATTCCGAAGGCGTTCCCATCAGTTTTGGTGTAAAGATTTCAGTAAATCCTATTGGCAATAAAGCCTCACGGTATCCGGTTGTTATCGCGGACAAAGTCTTCATTATTGTTGCATCGCGTTCACGACGCAGGGTTAAAAATCGCCAATCTTGAGCAACTTCACTGGAAACAGTTTCCGAACCTTTACCGGTAATTTGTATCGGCAATTGTTCGGCTGCAGACAAAACGGTAATTGTTTCGATATGTATCTCAATGCCGCTTTTAACACTGGGTGTTTCCATTGCAACCCCAGTGATTTCAAGAACAGATTCCACCGAAATTGTTTTAGCAATTTCAAATTGTGGATGTGTTTTTTCAATAACACATTGAATTGTTCCTGTTATATCACGAATGATTATAAATGCGACAGATGACTGCACACGAATTGTTTGAACGTGTCCAGCAATTGTTATTTTTTCGCCTGATTGGATTTTGGCGATATGCGTTCTTACTTTTTTCATTTTGCGCTCCTTTGTGTTGTATGCATATAGATGCAGCAAGAACACAAGGACGCAACGCATATCTGAATTTAATGCGTGGCGCGGTGCCACCTTGTTTTGCACATACGTCACCGTAATGTGCCTTTTCATCTCTCGCTGGCTCGCCGTCCGTTAAAGAGACTTTTTGCTATAACGGGCATACCCGGAAAGTTCTAATAAGTGCAAATTGCTTTGCCACCGTTCTTCTTTCGCCTAACCGTTGTTAGCGGCTCATTGGCTTTGTAGTGTGATTATAATTTATAAAATTTAAAATTCAAGTATTATTAATTCTAACCCTTTGAATTGTTTGTATTTACGCTCTGTTTGGGTTGGAAGTCAAATTTTATCTGGATTGTGAAATTGTCGCTGTTTTAGAAATATTTGGCTTTTTTAGCTTGGTTACACCAGTATTAAATTTAGACTTTTTTAATTCAGAAACCTTTTCTTGTTCATCTACAGGTGTAAAATAAAGCCACCCGTTTCCATAGCAGTTCTGAGCATCTATAATTCCGTGCAGAGTTATTTTTGTATGCGAAACGAATTCTTTAATTTTTTTTGCACGGTATTTAAATTCAGATTTTACTTTATCTTTTCTTGTTGGTGATTGAATTATTGGAATATTACCACCATTGGCTTCGACTTCTTTTTCCCAGTTAGTATGGGCAATAGGCATATACCATGATGGATTAGATGGAATATAATTATTGGAATAAGGCGGAAAATTCTCAACTTCTGGTAATGAGATTTTTTGCACAAAATTGCTATTACGAAGAAACTGATTTTGACCTTTAAAAACTTTGGTGTTTGGAAAAGATACTGTTATAATTCGTCCATTATAAACTTTTACAATTTCCTGTTCATCGGCAAGAATAATTTTTTCATCAGCATTATTTTTTATTATTTTTATTTTCTTGTCTTTTATATTCTCTTCAAATGCAGGAATAAAATCATCATTTGTGTCGGCTATGTCCACCAACCATTGATTTTTTAAATTGAATACAAAATTATCAAGCATTATTTCGGAATCATTGTCTATTTCATGCACAATACCATCTTGAACAAAGAAATCATTTCCGAAATATATATTATTAACTTCAGTATTAAATTGTATAATTTTATTATTTATAAAAGTATATCCACCTGGTAAAAATGTTTCTGAACTAGAAAAATCAACATTAAAATATTGCCTGATTGATGCTGAAAGTCCATCAATTATATTGTCAGGATTGCTGCCGAAGGTATTGTCCGGGTTATCAACAGAATGATTATATCTGTTTTTAATTGAAATAAATCCGCCAGTTTTTAATACTTGGATAGAAATAACAGATGTTCCATAATCATCTTCGCGACGTGGTTGGGTAAAGTTTTCACGAATAATATTATCAACATCATATCTTACCGCGTTCAGAATGTAATATCTTTGATATCTTGAATCATCACGAAAGGTACATAGTTCTTCATTTGATTTAAAATATTTTTTTATACTATTCTGTTTTTTTAAGTTATCTGCGTATTCTGCGTGGTATCCAGCACGCTGAAGCAATTCAAATGGTTTTTCTGTTTCCGGACTCGAATCTTTTATTTCAATTTTTTTCAATGATCCCAAGTATTTTAATATAGGTTCTGCATCGCGACCGGCATATTTTACAATTTCAACAATATCAGGAATGTCAAAGATTCCATTGTCATAATTACGAATAGCCTTTGCAAAGGTTTCGCCATTTTGTTTTTTTATAAGATCAAATACAGATTTTATCATTACTTGCATTATATCATAACATGTTGAAGAAAATAACCAATTTTAGGCATTTATTAACTTCCTGAGTTTTATTTTAGTACAACCCCATGCTCGGTGCAATTTACGCACATAAACCGCACATCTTATAACCACCATTACTGCTTACAAATGGAATGAAGTCAAGTTATATAAAAAGCTTGAAAATTGGATGTTTGTATCATATAATTATCTGGTAAATTCATAAAAAATAGGCAAAAACCAATGCGCATGATCTAATTTATTTTAACCGCCAAAATCACGATTTCGTGAAACGTTGGCATTAACTAAATTACATTCAGCGGGGTTTTGCCATGCAATCCATATCTTTATTAAATATATCGTTTTCTTATCAATCGTTCGAAGATTTATTCTCGGACTTGTCAGTCGTTTTTGATGATAATCACAAAGTGGCATTGATTGGTGATAACGGTTGTGGAAAAACAACTTTATTAAAAATTATATCAGGCGAATTGGAGCCAAATTCTGGTCGTGTGGTTCGTAATGCATCGGTTTATCTGTTGCCACAAATAAGCGCACCAGATGCAAAAAGCGGTGGCGAAAGACAACAAAAAGAACTGGCACGGGCATTTGCATCTGATGCAGATATTTTATTGTTGGATGAACCGACTAATAATCTGGATTCTGGGGCCAGGGCAGACTTTTTTGCAAACCTGCATAATTGGTATGGTGGCGCGGTTGTTATTTCACACGACAGGGAATTATTAAATAAAATGGATTTTATACTTGAGATGTCACATGGTAAAATTCGAGCGTTTGGTGGTAACTATGATTTCTATGTTTCACAGAAAGAGGCAGAACGTACAAAGTTGCAAGCAGACACATCAAATATAGAAAACAGAATTTCAAGATTAAATACCACAAAACAAATAGCAGCGGATACAAGTCAATCATCAATGAACAGATTGAACACCAGTAAGCAAAAGGGAATTGCAACTGGACACAAGTTTAAACACGGTGGTAATCATCCTGCGGATAAAATAGAAGGTGTTGCATCAAAGAAAATGCGATTGATTCAAAAAAAGCTGGATGAAAAATTGGAAGAACGTCAAAATCTGTCTGAACAATTACGTGATGATAAAATCAAAATACCAGTTCCAGAAAAACCTTTTCCACGCAAAGATTTAATAAAGATTGAAAATATGTCTTTTGGGTATAATAAAGAAATATTCAAAGATTTTGATTTTCAAATGTCTGGTTGTGAAAGAATCCGAATAGTTGGAAATAACGGCAGTGGTAAAACAACACTGATAAAACTGATTCTGGGACAGTTAAAACCAAAATCTGGAATTATTAAAATATTTGGTCAGGCTGCCTATCTTGATCAAAACTTATCTTTGTTGAACCCAGATGAAACCGTTGTTGAAAATATAATGGAACGTGCCGGAATATTAAAACACGATGCGCACGCAATTGCTGCAAACTTTGGATTCCGTGGCGAATTATCAAAGAAGAAAGTTTCAGTGTTATCCGGTGGGGAATTATTAAAGGCAACATTGGCAGCAGTGCTTGGTAGTGTAAAACAACCTGATTTACTAATTCTGGACGAGCCTACGAACAACTTAGATATAAAGAGTATAGGAATACTGGAAGACGCATTAAACCAATATGGTGGCGCAATTTTAATAGTTTCCCATGATGATATGTTTACTAAAAATATTAAAATAAACAGATTGATAGAAATAAATTGAATTTGTATGAATATAATTATATAATAGCACGGAAATGCAAAGATTATGCTGATTTTCACCGATAAAAATAAGATGCGAATGCGTCGGTTTTTTAATGCAATAAAACAAAGGTGAAAACAGTGTTAAATATTCAAAATATTATTAAATCTTATAACGGGAACTTGGTCCTGGATGGGGTGTCTTTTTGTGCAAATAATGGCGACAGGATTGCCATAGTCGGTCTGAATGGTGCCGGTAAATCAACATTGTTAAATATTATTTCAGGTAATCTGGAATTTAATGACGGTCAGATTTCTGGTGTTCATAACATAGGATTTATGCAACAGACAATTGGCGAAATGAATTTGCCAGAGAATATGTCTGTTTCGGATTTTATAGATTCTGTGCGTCCGATAAAACTATTGGAAGAAAATATAACCAATGCATATATGGATGGCGATATAGATGCGGCAGCGGAATTAGAAGAAGAATTGCAAAAGTATTCGCCCTATACCGCAGAATCAGAAATGCATAAACTGATTGCAAATTTTGGGATTCCAACAGATTGGATGGATAAGACGGTAAGTTCTTTATCTGGTGGTCAAAAGTCCAAGGTTGCCTTTGCGCGTGTTTTGTATTCTGTTTATGACTTATTACTGCTGGACGAACCAACAAACCATTTGGATAAATCCACCAAGGACTGGGCGATGGGATATATAAGATCACTGTCTTGTCCGGTTGTGTTTATTTCCCATGATGAAGAATTTTTGCAGAATGTTGCAAACAAGATTTTGTATTTGGATTCCCAAACCAGAAAGGCCAGGTTGTTTAATTGCGACTATAAAAGTTTTCTGCGCCAGAAAGAAGACATAGCTGAATCATTGGAAAGGCAGTTTGCAAATCAACAGAAAGAAATTAAAAAGTTAAAAGACTTTATAGAAAATGCCGATAATACCAGAAAGCGTCAGGCAATATCTCGTGAGAAAGTGTTAGGAAAATTACAGGAAAACGAAATTAAGATAACCAAGGAAAAACGTGGAATAAAATTAAATCTGAAACCACGCGAAGTTGAACGCGGTAATCCAGTTGTGGTCGAAGGTGTTCATTTTTCTTATGATGGTCAAAGAAAGATTATAAAGAACGCAAACTTTGCATTGGCAAATAATGAAAGATTTCTGGTGGTTGGTCATAATGGTATGGGTAAGTCCACATTATTAAAGTTGTTGGCAGGTGTTTTAAAATCAGACCAGGGAAAAATAACATTGGGTAATAAAACAAGTATTGGATACTATGCCCAGGAACACGAAAATATAAATCTGGAACATACCGCCATGGAAGAAATTAGCACGCTGGCGAACAGTATGAACGATATCCAAAAGCGTGGTTTTCTGGCCAGCTTTAATTTTAATGAAAATGACATATTCAGACAAATAAAGACTTTTTCGCCGGGTGAACGATCACGATTATCAATGGCAAAGCTTTGTCTGACGGGGGCTAATTTATTGCTGTTGGATGAACCGACAAACCACTTGGACATACCAACGAAAAAGAAGATTGCAGAAACACTGAATGAATATGGTGGTACAATGATAATTGTCAGCCACGATACCAAATTCTTGGAATATATGGACATAACCAGAATGTTTATCTTGCCAGAATGTAAAACCAAACTATATGATGAAAATATCGTAAGGCTTTTGGAAAACCAGTCGTAATTTTGGCTTTGTGTACAAATTGTTTATTGTTTGGCAATACATTGTCTTTAATGGTAAATAATCAACGTGTGTGCGATTAACCCCAGCACAAAGTCGGATTAAAATTGTTGTTCCTGTTTTGAATACTATTCAGGCCACCAGAAATCTGACCATTCACAAGAATGGTCTTTTTTATTGCAAAAATCCCGCAGTTACGCGGGATTTTTCAATATTTGTGACTTTGGTATGGGATGTAATTTCAAACCTGAACCCCAAAATCCTCAAAACCTATACACTGCCCAATTTCCGATAGTCACACTTTATAAATCACCAACCTAAAATAGCCTGTATAATTGCCAATATAGACAAAATAACTAATATCCAATATAAAAAGCTGTCATAAAAGATAAATCCAGCGCCAATTAAACCAAGAATAAGTAGCCCCGGTAAAATAAATTCCCAAGCCTCCCAATCCAATATATTATCCCAATATCGAATTATTAGCCACGCTGTCAGGATAGCTAAAAGTACAGATAAAAATATCGTCATAGTACATAATCCTTTTTACTATCATTAGTGCAAATAAAAGCTAGCAATTTTTTATTTGGCTATAAATTCTTGAACTTTGCTCAGCAGTTCGCACGCATTATCTTTGCTAAAGTCAATATAGCCGGTATCAAAAGAACATGCGTTTTCACGAAATTTTTTGCTGTCATAGTCCCAATTGGCGGATATACTCATGGCCTGGGTAGGTGTTAATTCAATCCATTTTTTGTTTTTAAGAATCATTATGCCTTCAAATTCTCCCACCGATTCAAAGTGTTCTTTTTTATTGGCAAAACAAGGAAACGTATCGCTTTTAACTTTTACAAGGTCCATCAATTTTTTTACACATTTATTAGTTGTTTGTACTGGCCGTGTGAAATTTGCGGGTAATTCAACATCACATACCCAAAAGTTATCACCTTTTTCAGTCAATGTAAAATAATGTGCCTTTTGTTTTTCAACATTTATACGCAAATCAAATCGTAAAGGTGTTTTTGATTTTGGAAAATTGCCCAGATAAGAGCGCATGCCTGTGTTCTGAAACTCGTCCACATCAGCGATTAAAAGTTTTGTATCTTTTTCGTTTATAGTTAAATCAGCTCTATCATCGTAAATCGTGGCAGATACATATTTTTTATACATATCCGGGCTTAGGTTTTGTTCGCGCAAAGTTTTATTAAAGCATTCCATTGATACATTAATTACGGGTATATTATAGTTTTTTGCTGGCTCATTTTGTGTACATGCCATCAGTATCAATACTGATACAATCAAGAATATCTTTTTCATTTTTTGCTTCTTTTATTTATTCACACCACAGGTCACAGGTTGCCCCAGTGTCAGTATTGGAAATTGTTGCACTGGCGCATGCTCCAAGTGGAGACCCATCGACAAAAATTACCCAATCATTTACATCAAATCCATCACTGGCAAAGCAGTATGTTTGGGCACTAAATCTTTCACCATTGATAATAAAGAAAGAATCATCGTGGGCGACTTGTATTCTATATTCAGTAATTGCAAATGAAGGGGTTGAGCACAGTAATACAAAAGCTAAAAATATCTTTTTCATATTTCCCCTTTTTTGTTAATAACATCCATAACGGGCTTTTTCCCGACCTTCGCGAAGGCCATCTCTATATGTTTTACCTTTATTTAAAATTCCACCACAATAAGGTCTATTATAGGCACGAGGACATACTTGAAAGAATCCATCTTCAACACCGTCACAATATTCTTGTTCTTGTTGTGTTATATTTGTGTCTATTTGGGCTTGGGTCTGGTTGCTTGCAATGGTCTGATTCAGTATCTCTATTGACGTTGCACGTGCTGCCTGAGGGTTGTATGTGCCGGTATTATTCACACATGCTGCCAGTATAAAAATTGGGATAATAAAAAGTACTCGCATGATTTTACCTTTCGTATAAAGATAAGTATAAATAGATTATTTATAAAATTCAAGCTCTTGATTATTAAATTTCTCATACTTGCTTGCAATGTCGAATAGTCGCTGTAAATTAACTCTGGCGGGGGTATTGCCTTCCATAATCGTATTTATAATTCTTGGCGACATATAACACAGGTTCAGGTATTTATAAACCGTCCTGTGGTCGCGCTTTAACTTGGTTGCCAGTTTTCGGACCGATGTTCCATTTTCAATTTCGCGTTTGTACTTCCATGCATAAGCCAATGCCCGCACCAGTGTGTTATTATTTTCTGCCTTGGTCAGTATTGAATGCTCGCCACATTGATGTTTATAAATAATTGAACTGGTGTTGGATAAACTAATCTCGGCATCGATTATAATATGCTTACCATCCCCGGTTAAATAGCAATTATCCATCGGGGTATTGTTCGTGTTCATATAGTTTTTATCTGTAAATGAATCCAGGTATCGCAGATCTTCGTTATTTATAAAAATGGTCAGTTTGTGATCTTGATATATGATTTTATCAATCATTGGCTTGATGATTGTATCGGCATATTTTACCTGCTTAAAAGCCAATCGTTTTTCAGCTGTCATAAAATTCATGTCTGAGTCAAGAAAATGTTTGATTGTTTCAATCACGATTTTATCAATATGACCCATGGGTAAAGAATTCTTACCCACACGATAGTATTTGTATTGTTTGAATCCTTTGCGTCCCGAAGAGTTCTTTAACACAGCACCACTTGTTGTTTGAATCTTGTTATTCAATAGCGATGTAGCCCGTACACATTTTGCATTTCCTCGATTGTTATTTTGTTTCAATTTTTCTTGAACCGCATTGAACAGTTCCGTGTCAATAATTGCAGGGTGTTCACCGTTAAATATATCACCGCTGCGTTTGTTCTGTATTTTACCGATTAGTATTTTGTTGGTTAAAATTTTATGCAACATAGATACGTTTATTGGATTTCCACCCATTGTGTTTCCATTTTGGCTAATCCACTTTTTACCATGAATTCCATTTTCAATCAGACGCACCCGGCAGTCCGACAATGACGGTGATTCCAGATAGGTTTCAAATATTTTCCGGACAATTGGAACCTCATCCTCATTCGGTACCAGCTTGTGAAATTTTACATCATATCCCATTGGTGGGACTCCACCAACCCACATGCCCTTGGACTTTGTTGCACGGATTTTATCGCGTATGCGTTCGCCAGCAACTTCTCGTTCAAACTCGGCAAAGGATAGCAACATGTTCAATGTTAATTTGCCCATGGCGCTGTTTGTATCAAAACTTTGGGTAATACTGACCAGGGTGCACTCAAATTTATCAAACTCCTTCATCATGCTTTTAAAGTCAAAAATACTACGCGACAGACGGTCAATTTTATAAACCAGAACGCATCCTATTTTACCGTTGCGAATATCAACCAACATATCTTGCAGACCAGGGCGCGCCATAGTTCCCCCAGAAATCGCGGCATCACTGTAAGTCCGCATATACTCCCAGCCCTGGAAAGTTTGCGACATTATATACGCTTTGCAGGCTTGTTCCTGATTGTCCAGACTGTTAAAGTCCTGTTCCAGTCCTTTTTCGGTAGATTTACGCACATAAATAGCACATTTAATACTCGGCATTTTGATCCCTTTTATTGTATCCATTTACGCTCTATTGTGGCAGGAAGTCAAATGAATAAAGTACTTGATTTATAAGGTGTTCAGAGCATTACTGTAAGTATAACAAGAGGTATAAAATGGATAAAAAACAACAGCAATATTTGGCGCAATGTAAAGCAACCGGGTATAAGATAGAACAAAAACATCTGACAAAATTGAATAAGTATTTACGCGACCCCGACGGTTGTATTGATCGTTCAGTTAAAACCAAATATTACATAAAACCCGGCACAAGAATTATCAAAAAATACAAAGGCAAAGAATATATTGTGACGGTGATTTCAGAAAATAAATTTATGTATAAAATGGATACTTATGAGACATTGTCATCAATCGCAAAACTAATCACAGGTCACAAAGTCAGCGGCTATGAATTCTTCGGGTTCTATAATAAAAATATGGAAAATTAGATTTGTGTTAGTGTAAAATCACTAGTGTGAATAAACTACTGTATCATAAGGAACTTTTTATGAAAAAATTAGAAATTGCAGATATTTGGGAAAATAGAGGTTTTATAATTACAAATAATAGTGTTAAAAAGTTTAATAGTGCATTTAAGCTGGAAGAAAGATATACAGAAGATGAAAAAATTTTAAATGATATTGTACCAAAGTTAATAAAACCGGATTCGTCTTTATCGGATATTTATCAGGTTGTTACTCTTATAAATTCATTTTATAGCACAAGAATGGGTGCGGATATTTGTTATAAAATGGCTTTGGTCTTGCATGAAAATAATAAAAAGATAATTGATTGCGTTTTAAATAAAAACATAGATAAAGCACAAGAGATTATTGAAATATTTAGAAAAAAATCAATAGGGAGAAAGAAAAAAGAATTAGAGTCAGATCAGTTTTCTGGTGTAAATTTTTCTTTTCTGACAAAATATTTTTCAATAGTATCAAGGTATAAATTTGAGAAGGATAATTTTCCAATTTATGACGGAATAGTGGCCAGGGTATTAACGTATAATACTAAAAAGTCTTTTACAAAATATGGGGAAAATAAGGATTATAAATCTTATACCAATGAAATAGGAAATTTAATAAACGGGAAATATTTAGAATATAAAGAATTGGATGATTATCTATGGAATATTGGTAGAAAAATTGAAGATATTATGAATTTAAATATTAAAAGTAAGTCGAAAAGAATATCTTCAAGAACAAACCCAGAAGAAATAAAAAATTCAATAATAACAATTATTGAACATTAAACCAATTGCTGGCAGTGCGAAGAAGATTTTCTGCACCGCCTTTTTCTATGTCTTTTACAAAATTTTCCAATTCATGTCCCAGACTATTTTCACGCAATGCACGCAGACATTTTATAATTATCATAAAATTGTCGTTTTTAAACCCAGACAGGTTTATCGTTATATTCGGATACTTTGGCATATTCGACCCCTTTGCGGACATTACTGCTTACAAACTCCCATAAGTCAACTCTTATTAAAATTTATTAAAATGACTTGATTTAGTGTGTGTTAAACGGTACATTTACAGTGATATCGGGGATCCCGATGTTGGGGTGTCTAAACCTCTTGATAAGCGTCTGCGCAGACGTTAAATGCCCTTACAACCTTATGGTTGGAGGGCTGGTGAATAAGATGCTTGCATCAAATAAACCGCACTATCTTATCATAGTTTAGAACCTCCAACCGCCTTTATTTTATTGGCGGTTTTATATTAACGAGGTTGTAATGTCGGATACTGTAAAACCGATAAAATTAAATAAACCAAATGCAAGAATCTCAACGGATGAAGCAGAGTTTTTGTTGAAAGGATTGCGCGAATTATACAGTAAAACAAATTCCATTGCAGTTAAAAAAGAAATCAAGGGTCTGGCATCCACGGTTATGTATGTTGCATCAGAAACCAGACAGGCAAACTTTGCATCAAAAGCCGCCCTAGAAATATGGTCGAATAATAATATAATCGGTGATTTGAAAAATCTGACCATTGGCAAGCAACGCGCAAACAAGAAAAAAATTCCAATTTTAAATGAACTACTTTTGGAACACTGTGTCCCATTGTCAGTATTGTTCAAAGCAATTTTTGAACAGAACAAAGATATTAAATATGTTCTGGGAAATGAACTAATAACTTCTTGGATAACCAAAAACGAAGATCGTAGATTAAACCAATGTGGTTATAAATCTGCACGTCCAGATAGTTGGACAAAATGTTATGCCGATTGTGGCATTGAAATAAAATAAGGAGAAAAAATGAAAAAATCTTTATTAATATTACCGTTAATTTTATGTGGTTGTGTAGTTCCACCACCAGCAACTATCAATAACCCAGAATGTTTAGAATCAGAATGGGAAATTCAACAAGTTCTTGATGATGGCTTTTTGTTACGTGAATGTGAAAATAATCCTTATATTGGTAGAACTTGTTATGGAATTTCTGCATTTTTTGAAACAAATACAAAAAAGAAATCATGGAAAGATTGGGGCGAGGGTATGGTATTGCCAGCTAATAGTGCAAACAATGATTGTTTAGCTCGAGATGGTACTTATAAATATACAACAACCATGGGTATTGAAAGAACTGTTATGAAATTAAAGGGAATTGAAAATAATATTCCAAATCCTGAATACAAAGAATGGAAAGCAGAACAAGACAAAAAGCAAAAAGAACAATCAAAATCATAAAGGCTTTTAAATGCTGTGGGGTGCGATTATTGGTGATATTGTTGGGTCGGTCTATGAGTTTTGTAATATCAAAACCAAAGATTTTCCCTTGTTTGATCCAAAAGCGTATTTTACCGACGATACCGCAATGACCATAGCAATTGCCATGGGTGTGCATCTTGGTGGTGGCGCAGAAAACTATGCACAGCAAATGCGACGTGTTGGTAATATTTACCCAAATCTCAGTTATGGTATGATGTTCAAAAAATGGTTGGAAGATGAAACCATGATGGCGTATAAAAGTTGGGGCAATGGTTCCGCCATGCGTGTATCCGCGGTTGCATATTTTCCAAATGCAGATCTGGAAAAGGTTTTATTTGAAGCCGAGCAAACAGCATTACCAACACACAATAATCCCGAAGGTATCAAAGGTGCCCAGGCAATCGCCGCGGCAATATTTTTGGCCCGCATGGGGAAATCAAAAATCGAAATCCAAGATTATATTGAATCTAAATTCGGATACGAACTGGATAAATCTGTGGAAGAAATTCGTCCAGATTACAGTTTTGATACTTCGTGCCAGGGCACAGTGCCGCAGGCAATAATTGCATTCCTGGATAGCGATAACTTTGAAGATGCAATTCGTAATGCGGTATCACTTGGTGGCGACAGTGATACACTTGCCGCCATTACTGGCAGCATAGCTGAGGCATATTATGGAATCCCAGAATGGATAAAAAACAGGGCAAGTTCTTATCTGGATAAACCATTGTTAACTATGATCAATAATCTCGAAACAAAGTATTCCACAGTCGAATTAAATGACGGAAAGTAGATAGAGTAGTTACAATATCTAAATTCCGTCATAGGTGCATTAATTTCTAATATGCAGCCGTAGTTGCGAACTGGATACACTGTGTAAGTGCATCAACTTGATCGTCGTGCTTGCTGCCTGGAAAACCTAATAACTCTTTTTTAAAATCTGACCACCAAGTAATGTCACCTTTTGGAAAAAGCATATCCCCATTTTCAATAAACACGCTGGATGCCAGTAAACGCGATTTCTTGTCAGAGGTTGGTTTAATGGTTTCTATATTAAAAAAGTAACCGTTATTGTCAGTTTCTTGTTTGAGGATGGGTGCCAGTGTTGCCCCACTGGAAGAATCTTCAATTAACATTTTTGTAAGATAACCACCTTTTTCTATGTATTTCCATTTGTGATATATTTCTCTGATTTGCTTCATTAACTCTGGCACTTCCCATTTGCCTCTACCAGCTTCTAGTAAATACATCTTTCCATTTTTTACAAGTATTACAACATATGCAGAATAATCGTTTCCATCACCGTTTTTATTGGCTGTATCCCAACTGATAAAAAGTCCTCTGCAGTCGCTATTATAGATATTTTTAAACTCTGATAACGGGTCATAATAATGTAACCATTCTTCGCGGATGATTCCGTCTTCGAACGAGCATGGGTCTTGTTGATACTGGCTGGCCCAAACGTATGTGCCGTGTTCTTTTTTCTTGCTCAGAACTGTATCAATGCTCATGCGATTTTTATCAAGACTGTTCCCGGATTTTCGTTGAAATATTTTTTTATCGGTTTCCCAAACTTCATCCGTGGTTGCAATTTGTGGTATTTTAACGTGTGTCCATTTATCAGATTTTTCGAGCAGATACCCAGTCAGATCATTTTCATGAACGCGTTGCATTATTATGATAATAACGCCGTTCTCGGGATTGTTTAGTCGGGTTGATACAGTGTCTTGATACCATTCATTTGTTTTCTTTAATGCAACTTCACTTCGGGCTTCTGACGGTTTGAACGGATCATCAATGATAATCAGGTTACCACCGCGACCGGTCATTGTGCCTTCGACAGATGTTGAAAATCGACCACCACGGGATATCGTCTTGAAATCATTTGCGGCAGATCTGCTGGATGAAATTCTGGCGGCAGGAAATATGCGTTTATACCACTCGGATTCCATTACGCGTTTGCTATCTCTGGCAAATGTGTCGGATAAATCGGAACTGTATGATGCGCTGATAATTTCTTCCCTTGGATTGTGCCCAAGTATCCAAGTTGAAAAAGCAACGTTCACAATTTTTGATTTCAAACTTCTTGGTGGAACATTTATTATCAGACGCTTGACTTTACCCATTCGAACTTGTTCCAATGTGTAACAAAGAAACTCTATGTGCCAATTTGGCACAAAAATTTCCCCACCTGTTATTTCATAAAACACTCGCTGAACATAACTATAAAAATCGGTTTTCAAGACTGCGTCTAATACGTCATTTTCATTATACATCTATGACCTCCTTGGCAGTTTCGTCAGGCAATTCGGTTCCTTCTAAAATACGTTTTTTGTATTCGTCCAGGATTTTCTTATCGTCTCGATGCAGTGCTTCCAACATTCGTTCTTTCTGTTCATTTTTTTCATCTATCTGAATCATCATTGGTAACAATGCTTGTGTAGATTTAAAGTCGCCTTTTACCGATTTGTTGACAAGCTGCAAAAGAGCCATCGTTCTTTTATCGATTTTTATTTTTTTGCCATCTTGTGTTATTGATAATTTCTGTGCCAACAAATCATCCAGCAATTTGTAAGTGTTCTTGCTGCCTTTTGGACGTCCATTTGGATTTCCTGACTTGCCTGGTTTGAATTGGGTTTTAACTGGCGGTTTTGCATAACCAACTTCATAGGTATTAGTCATTTTTACCTCCTTCAATTTTTACCGCTTTTTTACCGGTCAATTCTTGCCAACGTTTTATGGTGACGTTGCAGTATTTTTCTTCCAACTCTATCCCATAACAGACACGACCTGTTTGTTCGCATGCAATCAGTGTTGAGCCAGATCCAAGAAACGCATCCAAAACAATATCCCCACGCTTTGTGACGTCCAAAATTGCATCTTTCAGCATGGCGACGGGTTTAACAGTCGGGTGAAGTTTCAGATTATCTTTGCCTTCACCAAAACTGTTTGCCCCGGCATAGTTCCAGATGTTAGTTCGGTACCGACCATTCGCCCCCAGTTCGACATTGTTGGTGTGTGGCGCTTTACCATTTTTATAAACAAAGCAGAGCTCATGTTGCGAACGATATAGGCTTCCCATGCCCCCAGAATTTTTATTCCAAACACAAATGTTCTTAAAATCGTTATAGATTTTTTTGCCAGCAGTACTCATTTCCAATACATTTCTCCAATCCATAAATAGGTAGTGCAGAGACCCATCGATTGAGTAATTTTTCATATGCTGCATAGATGTTGTCAGAAAATTTATGAATTCTTCAGATGACATCTCACCACTTGCCATCTTAAACTCTTCGTGTTTGATTTTGCCCATAGAACCAATAGTTTTAACAGAAATGTTAAATGGTTGGTCAGTCAGGACCATTTGTGCTCTATGTTCACCCATCAAGGCTCGATAGGTTTCTTCTTGCAATGAATCACCACAAATAAGGAAATGATCACCCAGTTGCCAAATTTCACCACGTTTACAAACATGGTCTGATTCACTCAGTACTGGTGATGCATCTTCTTGTGGGTTGGATTCGACTGTGCTGCCACCAATAATCAAATCTATTTCTGTTGTTTCAAATCCTGTGATTTCCAAATCAAAGTCTAAATCCAAAGCGGATAGGTTTGTAAATTCGATATTCAACAATTCCAAATCCCATTTACCTAGTTCGGTTAATTTGTTGTCAGCTATACGATATGCACGACGTTGATTTTCGTTCAGATGTGACAGGATAATAGCTGGTACTTGTTGCATGCCAACTTCTTTGGCTGCCAGCACTCGTCCATGTCCAGCTATGATTTCAAGATTATCATCCAGTAGGACAGGGTTCACAAATCCAAATTCTTTGATGGATTTGACGATCTTTGTTACTTGCTTTTTATCATGAGTCTTTGGATTATTTGGATAAGCCTTAATCTTATCCAGGTCGATGTTTGTAACTTGTAATTCTTTCATATCTAATCCTTATGGTTTATTTGCATACCATGAAGGAATATATGAGAATTTTTACTAATGTCCAGCAGGTGAACGGTGTAATTTAAGGGTGTTTTTTAGGTATAAAAATCCTACCGAAAAAGGTCAGGATTTCTTAAGGAAACCTTTGATGGTCTCTCTGTCAAATAAAATGCTTTTTGTATTGGTTATTTCTTTATAAAAGTCATTTGCGATGTCGGTTAATAACGAATAATGCTTTTTAATTGTTATTTTCGATTCGACTCTGAAACATTCTTCTAAATAGGAATTTATTATTTTTATAACAGCAACTGTATGCGCTTCGTTTATCTTTTTCTGTTTTTGTGAGAAATTCTTCGATTTTTCTGGTTCGTTACTTATCAGATCTTTTTCTATATCATTTATTAACTGGTCAATACCTTTGAACAGAGTTTTGTTTGCACCAATTAAATATCTTTTATAATCTTGTTCTTCTGGAAAAACCAGTTTAATATTTTCTGTCAGACTATTTTTAAATTTCTTATAAGTCTCTTTTAATTTTGGAAGATACTTTTTTCTTTCTCTGTATTGTTCCAAAGCAATAGATGTTTTTCTCAACTCAAACTCATGATAATCTAATAATTTATACATTAATTCCAAGTTTTGTCTTGTGTGATTCTCAGAAAACAGTATATCAATAAATGTATCTTCTCTTTTAATAAGAAGTCGAATAATAGTATTGCACCACTCAATGTTATTTGTATCTGATTCTGAATCATTTTTAGAGAAGGGTTTATTTATAATTCTTTTGATGTAGTCTTCCAAAAAGAACTTTATATTTTCATCATATCTTGATTTTTGGAAAGAATCCAAAGAGCATTTTAAAGCTTTTTTTACTTCATCAAATTCAGAATTGTTTTTCATTTTTAAAACTTATTACCGGATATGTCAAAGAACTTGTTAAAGAAGAATTGAATTTTCTGAATAACAGTTTCTTTCTTTTCTGCACGATTTGAATCTTTGCTGAATCTTGATATGTTTGGCAAAATCTTAGTAATATCAGTTCCAGTAATTTGAACTGTACCATCACGGAAAGAGTTTTTTATAAAAGCATAAGTCTCGTCTTTTTTAAGATTTTCATCAGAGATGATTTTATCAAGTTCTTCTATTTTAGATTTATCTATAAATTTATGCCAATCGTCGTCAATGTGTGAACCGACGTCAAGATTTGATATAAATTGCAAAATTAATTCTTTCTTATTCCGCATTTCAACACTTGAATCAATCGCCTTATTGATATTGACCAGTATTTCTTTGTTTAACATATGAGAATCATGATATTTTCTTATTAATTCAAGTATGTAATCAATGTTAATTTCAACCTGTTTAATCAACTCCATTTCAAAGACTATATCGTCATTAACGTTTTCTTTATTTGCTTTAGTTTGATTTCTGAACTCGTTATACAGGTCAATATACATACTGTGATAGTCTTGAACATCGCGAGGAGTTAAAATATCTTTCTCTGAAAATTCATCAAATGTTGTAAGTATGTTTCTTAATTTCAGAATAGCACCGTACAGGCGTATAAATTCTTTTTTATTCTTTTCACCAATAATCTGGACATCTATTGGATATTTTTCAGTCAGTTCTTTTACAAGATCTTCATATCCGCGTACTGGTTTTCCATTGTTATCATAACCATAAAAATATTCATCAAATGTTTTTAATAACACCATACCAGCAGCTTCTTTGTCACCAAATAGACCAATACTTTCGTTTGTTGCTTTTTCAAGATTTCGGAAGCAGACGATATTACCAAAAGTTTTTACAGAGTTCAAAATACGATTAGTGCGTGAAAAAGCCTGTAACAAACCGTGTAAACGTAAATTCTTATCGACCCATAAAGTATTAAGGGTTGTAGCATCAAATCCAGTTAAAAACATATTTACAACGATTAACAGATCCAGTTCACGATTTTTAACCTTTGCGGAAACGTCTTTGTAATAGTTCTGAAACTCTTTGGCAGATGTATTATAGTTACTCTTGAATGTCTCGTTATAATCTTTGATAGCATTGTCCAAGAAATCACGTGAACTTACATCCAATCCGTCAGTGTTTTCTGAATTTTCATCTATAATTCCATCTTCTTCATTTACGCCAAAGCTATAAATTGTTGCAATTTTAAGTCTTTTATCAGATGGTAAATCAGCCATTTGCTTTTTGAATTCTGCATAATAGGCTTTGGCCATATCAATACTTGCAACTGCAAATATAGAATTAAATCCATTAAGACGTCGGTCTTGAACCTTATAGAAAGTATTACGTTTTGTCTTTTGATCAAAATGTTCAAGAATATATTTGGTTATTTTTGAAACGCGTTCTGGTGATGCCAAAATTCTTTCGCGATCTATGTCCAGTACCTGTTTGTCATCAATATCTTCTGCTTGACGCATTGTTGAAACATAGTCAATACGGAATGGCAGAACATTCTTATCATTAATGGCATCAACTATTGTATATGTGTGTAATTTCTCACCAAATGCTTGTTCAGTTGTTTTCAAATCTGGGTGGCCACCAGAGCTTGCATTTTCTGCAAATATAGGTGTTCCAGTAAATCCGAATAAATAATAATTTTTGAAGCTTTTTACAATAGAGTCATGCATGTCGCCAAATTGTGAACGGTGGCACTCATCAAAGATCAACACAATGTCATCATTAAATATTTCATGACCTTTGTTCTTTTTTATAAACTTATCCAGTTTTTGAATTGTCGTGATAAGTATTTTAGAATCTGGATTTTCCAGATTCTTTTTCAAAGCGGATGTATTTGTATTGCTGTTGGCTGCACCTTTTTCAAACTTGTCGTATTCTTTCATAGTTTGATAATCCAGATCTTTGCGATCAACAACAAACATAACTTTTTTAATAAATGGTAATTTTGTGGCCAGTTGAGCGGTCTTGAAACTGGTTAATGTTTTACCACTGCCTGTTGTGTGCCAAATATATCCACCAGCATCTATTGTTCCTTTTTTTTCGTAATTGTGTGCGATTTCTATGCGGTTAATAATACGTTCTGTGGCAACAATTTGATAAGGACGCATAACCAACAACAATCCATCCGAAGTGAATACACAGTAACGGGTTAAAATGTTTAATATGGTATGCTTGGCAAAGAATGTTTTTGCAAAGTCTATCAGGTCAGTAATTGGTTTGTTGTTGGCATCTGCCCACCAAGACGTAAATTCAAAACTGTTACTTGTTTGTTTTTTTGATTTTGATGATGATTCTTTAACTTCGTTTATGTGTTGGTCACGGGTTGTATTGCTGTAATATTTTGTAAATGTTCCATTGCTGATAACAAATAATTGAACGTATTCAAATAATCCGCTGTCTGCCCAGAAACTTTCACGATTATATCGATTGATTTGATTGAATGCTTCTTTGATATCAACACCACGTTTTTTAAGTTCTATATGAACCAGGGGCAGGCCGTTAACCAGAACCGTAACGTCATAGCGGTTTGATCGTTGTCCGGATTCTGTTTCATATTGGTTCAAGACTTGCAAGTGGTTGTTGTGAATGCTGTCTTTATCAATCAGCTTGATATTTTTATCAGTGCCATCATCGCGTTTTAGTATTTGAACATGATCTTCTTGGATAATTTTGGTCTTTTCTTTTATACCAGCATTTTTGTTTGCAATTATATTGGTAAAGAAACGATCCCATTCAGAATTGGAAAAGTCATAGTTATTCAATTTTGATAATTGTTTACGCAGATTTTGAACCAGATCAGAATCCGATGTAATATTTACACGTTCATACGCTTGTTCGGCCAGTTGGTTAATAAACTCGCGTTCCAAATCAGCCTCGGACTGAAAAGATGCGGCATTCTTGGCCAGTGGGGCATATTCAGATACAACGGTGCTCTTTGGATTTTCAGCAACTATATTAAACTTTGTCATTTTATGCGGCCTCTGGGAATGTTAGTAGTTTTTCACGATAATATTCATATTGTTTGCGGCGGGCGTTAATCTCAGCCGGCAGTCCAACAGATATGTCATTGACCAGACTATCAAATTTATCCAAGATTGCAACAATTCGTTCTTGTTCAGCAAGTGGTGGTATCGGTACTTTAATTTTTTCTAAAACGGAATTATCTAATGTTGGAATTCCTGCAAATCTAACTTTAGATTTTAATTCATGTTCTTTGGTTAAAAGAAAATAGTATAAATATTTATCTAGACAAGTATTAGTTTTTTCTAAACAAAAACATCCGTCTGATGCCCAAAAGTCAACATTGCTATAACCAACAGTTCCAGCAGATGCACCAACGTTTATTACCATAACAGTATTTGCTTCTCGGTTTTTTTGATCATAATATCCTAATGGCTCTATTCCACCATGAAAAACAGGAAAACTATTTTGTTCAGAAAGCAAATCTTTTGTAAGTCTTTTGCCTCTTTGCACACCTGAAAATTCTGATATATTTTTCCATTCAACTGGGGATTTTGAATCAGGGTTGGAATCATCAAAGGAAAGCAAGGCGTCACGATAGTGACTATATTGCTTTTCTCTGGCTTCCAGCTCCGCTTCCAGCTCCGCTTCCAGCTCCGCTTCTAATTCAGTAAACTTATCAAGTATTTTTACAATCTCTTCCTGCACCTGTATCGGTGGAACAGGAATTTTATATTTACTAAACCAGGTTGTACTCATGTTTTTTTGTCCACCACCAGTAGCATTGTCCATAGCATTACTTTCAAATTCATTAGAATCAAGTAAGTGAAATAAAAATCTGATTGATATTGATTTGTTTTTAGGACGAATACAAGCAACACGTTGATTTAATCCAGCGGGTAAATCTGATTTTGATAACATTGCTACGCGACCAACATTACCAGTTAAAGACATAACCAAATCGTTTTCATAAAGTAGATAATTTTTAATTTCTTTTTCTAATTCGATAGGATAGAACTTTAAGTCTTTATCAGACATTTTACTTTTTTGGACATCAGAAATACGAATTACACGAATGCCTTTATCAACATATTTATCACTTTTAAAAGCAAATCCATTAAGTATACTAGAAACTTCGCCAAGTGGCTTATGCTCAACTCCATCAGGACAATGTTTAGCAATAAGTTGTTCTATTTTATTCATTTGTATTGTTCCTTGAAATTAAATCAAAAGCTAAACTTGCCAGTGAAATATAATGTATCGCTATATTTTCATTCAAATCTGTTGCTAAACTATGAGCTTTTTCATTTCTAAGAAATTGAACAGCAAGATTTAAATAACCAACACCTCTAAAAAAATTGGCTTCTGGAGTTCCTGTTTCTGGTATATGCCCAAAAAGCTGGTTATAGTATTTTATGCTCTCTGCATTTGGGTTAAATACATCAATAGCTTTTTCCTTGGTTGTTATTTTTCGCAGTTTTTCACGTACAATTTTGTAAGATTCTTCAACAGCATGGTAATAATCTTTATCGTCTATGTATTTTTTTATATGCATATATATTTCAGGTTGAATCTCTAAATGTAAGCCATTTTCTGGAAGGTCTTTTAACACCTGAGTTACGATTTTTCTAAGTTTTGTGGATTTTTTTAGTTTTTCGCCAATCTTTTCCGCTCTTTTTAAAGATGCCTCTGAAATTTTGATTTTTTTACTGAATATTTTTTTAGATCTTAAGTAGACTACTAATAATAATACACTTTCACCGCAGATATTGTTCGACCCATCTGCCCAAATATATCGTAAAATATCCGCACTAGACATACCTGGTTTGTTGAATTTTTCTGCTTTAATTTTTTTTATAAATTCAGAAAACTCTTCATTAGACAAATCTAAAATAGACTCGTCATTTTGAAAAAAAATCGATTCAAGAAACTTTTTATCGTTATATAATAGGTCGGACATAATTCTACCCTTATAAATTTTTAATAATTTTATCAATCTCGATACGCAATTCAGATTGTCTGGCGACAATTTGTTCTATTTCCGCGTTCAGCTTTTTTATATCAACGATTTCACGTTTATCTTCGGTCTGGACATATGATGACACAGACAGGTTATAATCATTTTCTGCAATTTTTGAATTATCAATATATTTACAGAAATAATCGCTGTCTGAACGTTTTGCAAATGCGTCCAATATCTTTACAATATTATCATCTGTTAATTTATTCTTTGCACTGCCACGGACAAATTCCTTGGATGCATCAATAAACAATGTTTTATTTTCAGTTTTGCTTTTCTTTAATACAATAATACATGTTCCAATTGTTGTTCCAAAGAATAGATCTGGTGGTAATTGAATAACAGTATCAATATAGTTATTATCAATCAGATACTGTCTGATCCTTTGTTCTGCGCCACCGCGATACAGCACGCCTGGGAATTCAACAATCGCAGCCGTACCGGTTGTGGATAACCAGGCAAGCATATGCATTGTGAATGCCAAATCGGCTTTGCTTTTTGGTGCCAGTACCCCAGCCGGTGAAAAACGTGGATCATTTATTAATATTGGATTTTCATCACCATCCCATTTAATGGAATAGGGTGGGTTTGATACAATTGCGTCAAATGGTTCCTCGTCCCAATGTTTTGGGTCAATCAATGTATCCCCGTGTTCGATACTGAATTTTTCATAATTAATATCGTGCAGGAACATATTTATACGACAAAGATTATATGTTGTAATATTTATTTCCTGACCATAGAAGCCAAGCCTCACATTATCTTTGCCCAGAACCTTGGCAAATTTTAACAATAGTGATCCAGATCCACAGCATGGATCATAAACTTTATTAACTTCCTTTTTGCCAAATACAGTTATTTTTGCAAGTAATTCTGATACTTCTTGGGGAGTAAAAAATTCACCACCAGATTTTCCAGCACTGCTGGCATACATGGTCATCAGATATTCATATGCATCACCAAAAGTATCATTGGTGCTCTCGGATACGCTGTTAAATTTTAAGTCACCGATAGCGTCCAAAAGTTTTACAAGTCTTTCGTTTCGTCTAGCAACGGTTGGGCCAAGTTTATTTGAATTAACGTCCATATCATCAAATAATCCACGGAAATCGTTTTCGCTATCTGTGCCGCGTGCAGATCCTTCAATAGCTTTAAATACATTTGCCAGTGTTTCATTTAAATTTTCATCGTTTTTGGCATTTTTCCGAACGTTTTGGAATAATTGACTGGGCAGGATATAGAATCCTTTTTCAGGTAATGTCTGAGTACGACCAAAGCCAGCATCTTTGTCGGATATTTTTGAATAATCAAAATCAGTATTTCCGCTTTTGTGTTCTTCTGAATTTAAATAGTTGGTAAGGTTTTCACTGATAAAGCGATAAAACAAGAATCCCAGCACGTATTGTTTAAAATCCCACCCGTCAACACTGCCACGTAAATCGTTTGCAATCTGCCATATGGCGCGATGCAGTTCAGCGCGTTCTTGCTCTTTTGTCATCCTTCTTCCTTTCTTTAGGATCCACAATACCCAAATTCAAATTTTTAATCAAGATGTTTAGATTTAATAAGATGCTATGCCTAGTCTAGCCAATTGTTTTTATTTAATTTATACCTATTGACATTGGTGTTTTTTTACCTATATATTTTACAAATAAATTAAGGAGAAATTTATGGCAGCAAGAGTTTTTGTAAGTTTTGATTATGATAATGATAAAAATATGAAGAACGTATTTACAGCTCAGGCAAAAAACGACAAAATTGCTTTTGATTTTGCGGATTTTTCATGTAAAGAAACGTTACCACAATCCAAATGGGAAGAAATGATAAAAAATAAGATTAATACATGCAATGTATTACTCGTTTTAGTTAGTACACATTCTGTACAGGCTACAGGTGTTAAAAAAGAAATTAAAATGGCTGTAGATCAAAATGTTCCAGTTATTGGAATTTATTTGCCAGATAGTAATGGAAATTATTGGTCATCAAAAAATGCAACGTTACCTGAAGGATTATATTCTTCTAACTGTGAAACTTGGACTGCTGAAAATGTTCAGTCGTTAATAGATAATGCAATGAATAAGGGTAAAAATAGACAATGAGAAAAGCATTAATTGTTGGAATTGATGATTATCCTGTTGGTAAGCTGTTCGGCTGTGTGAGAGATGCTTCATCTGTTGCAACTGTTCTTGAAACGCATGCGGATGGTAGCCCGAATTTTGAAATTAAACTTGGTTTGAATATAAAAACTAAGTCAGAATTAAAAAGTTCTATAGTAGAATTGTTTAAAGGTGATTCTGATATTTCATTGTTGTATTTTTCTGGACATGGTTATGCTGACGAATATGGAGCGTTTTTAGTAACACCAGATTTCAAAGAGTATGATGAAGGTCTTTCAATGGATGAAATACAAAAAATTATAAAAAAATCACCAGCAAAAGAGAAAATAGTTATTTTAGATAGTTGTTATTCTGGTCAATTTGGTAACCCAGGTGATAAAACTAATCCTGTTTCTGAAATTTCAACCGGCACGACAATTTTAACTGCATGTAAATCATCCGAAGTTGCAATTGAAAAAGATGGGCAAGGTGTATTTACTAGTTTGTTAATATCCGCACTTCAGGGTGGCGCGGCTAGTTTAACGGGAGCAGTAACTCCTGGCAGTTTATATGCGTATATAGATCAAGCTTTGGGTGCTTGGGAACAAAGACCGATATTTAAGACAAATATAACAAGATTCACTTCTTTAAGGAATGCGGTTCCGCCTATAGATATTTCAATTTTGCGTGATTTGCCGAATTTGTTTATTAAACAAGAAACCAAATTTAAGTTGGATCCAACTTATGAATACTCAGAAAAAAATAAAAATCAAGAAAATGTAGATAAATTTAAGAAATTACAAAAATTAGAATCAGTTGGGCTGGTAAAACCAGAATTTACAAAGTTGGTTGATCCTAAGGAATTAGGTCATATGTACTGGGCTGCAATGAGGTCTGAATATTGTAGTTTAACTGCTTTAGGCGCATATTATTGGGATTTAGCCAAACAAAAGAAAATTTAACTAATTCTATAAAATATTTTTCAAAGTTTTAAGTTTTTGATGGGCGGGGAGGTTGATGGCTTTGTCTTTGGATTGGGCGTTGGAGTACAAGGCTATTATTCGTTGAAGTGTTTTTAGCATATCTTTGGTGTCTAGTTTCTTTGGGCGGCCGTTGGGATTACCTGATTGGCCAGGCTTAAATCTCGTGTTTTCAGGTGGTAATTTGCGCATGTTCCAATCCTTTCTATGATTGCTGTATGAATGCTATTATTGCCCATTAAGTCAAATCATTTTTTCTAGTGTTTTATATGACCTTTTCTATAAGAGGTGCGAAAAATATACACCAAACTTTGATTGACTTTGAATTTGAATTTTATATACAATTTGACCATGAAATACGGTGGAATAAAAGATATTGCTGAAGAACAATCATGGCAAAGTTTGTTAGATAATGCCAATAATGATTTTATAAACATTCTTTTGCTCTGGTATTGTGGTATAAATATGCAAAGCACTTATATTTGGATGTTTGCACATTCTATTGAAAAGTATTTAAAGTCTTTTCTGTCAAAACCTAGCCCTTTTACTAATAAGCCATTGATGTCGGATAAAGAACTGATAAAGATTTCCGAAAATGGTCATTCCATAAAAGATTTGTGGAAAAAGTACAAAGAATTTACGAGCAATTCAACTCTAACAAAACCTGAATTAAATAAAGCATTTGACGATATTATAGAAGATATTTCTTCTATTAAAATTGGGGTTAGGTATTCGTATGCATCAGGGTATTCGAGTGATACGTTTTTATATTTCTATGTAGTTTTATGCAGTTTTTTGAGATATAGAATTATAGGAAAACAAAAATATAGGTCATCCTTATACGGTTTGGATGATATTCAGCATTTTTATCCTATGAATTATAATCCAATGAGTGAGGGGTATGGAAAAATTATTATAACAAAAATGTTACATATTATTTTGGAACACGCCGGGTGTTTCACTAATATGGGTAGTGTTAACTCGGTGGATTTTGAAAAGCTTTCCATATCAAATACAGCAATGTTCGGGAAACTGAAAGATTGCCCCATTTGCAACAAGGAACCAATTGATCATGAGAAACTAATTAGATTTTATAGGGATATTAAACCTATAGAGCCACAAAAGTATAAGGCTAATTTTGAAAACCGATTAATGAGTAATGATGGCTGATAATGGTAGATGTTTCTCTGATACTAAAAATAAATTCCCTGTTAATTTTTTAGAGATTTCGGCTACATTGGGATTTGGAAGGCTTAGTGAGCAAAGGTTTGAAATAACAGAGTAGGTCGTAAATACCAATATATGTGGATAAAAAAGCGATATTTACCCTGTAATTTGCATGATATCCAAGATTCTGGGATGGGAAACGTTGCAGCAGATTAGTCCACCACCAAAAATCTGACCATTCATTTGAATGGTCTTTTTTATTGCAAAAATTCTTGATTTTTTAAGGTTTTTCTGATATGATAACGGCAACAAACAAAGGGTGATTTTTCTCCCTTTTTATTTTGTCCTGTAATTTTACAGGGCTTTTTTTGTTTAATCAAAAGGATAATAAATGCAAAAAGTTAAATATGTTTATATTTGGAATGGTGGCGAGTGTCCGGCGTGTGCGGCTATGGACGGGACAGAATTTTATGATGAAAAAGATATTAATCCGTATCCGCCGTTACATCCAAATTGTAAATGCTATATTTCTGTTCTGGAAATAGATGACGATGGAAAAATTAAACCAACAAATGTTCAATTCAAAAAAGCAGTAGATAAAACACTAAGTAGCGAGGGCGGATATACAAAAAACGAAGGTCGTAAAGATCAACCCACAAAAATGGGGGTAAAAAAAGATACGTTGGATATTTATAATTCAAAGTATCCAAATTTTAATTTTCCAGATAAAGTTCAAGATTTAAAAATTGAACAGGTGGAACAAATTTACAAAATGGAATATTGGGATAACTTAAGATTTGAAGAAATAAATAATAACCGAATAAGAGATGCGTTATTTGATATGCAGGTTATGAGTGGATATGAAAATATGGCAGAACAATTACAAGAATCTTTAAATAAGTTTAATTTTATAAATTCATCAATTGATGGAGTGATGGGCAGCAAAACTATTAAAGAAATTAATGATATACCATCAAATAAAATTAATGATTTTATGGAAATATTGAAAGATAACAGAATGAAACATTTGCAAAATGATGATAAACAGAAATGGGAAGAAAATAAAAATGGTTGGGCAGAAAGAACCCTTAGATATTAAGATTTTGTCCAGTCGCCTTCAATTGTTGCATTCATACCACAAAATATATTCCACGAATTTATGTTGCCATAATGTATATTTATAGTATTGTTTGCTGTATGTGTAAATCGGATTTCTGATATAAAATCTATAACTCCGTTATTAAATCTTTTGGTATAAGTTGCGTGTGTTTTATCATAAATTTTCATAATTCCATCTACATCACAAGTATGACCATATTGGGAAGAATATAATTTAAATTTACACTGTTTATCAGTGCAATCAGAAATTACCATTTTTCCATCATAATTATCACCAGACTTGTTCAAAAACCATGTACCAGAAAATGTTTGATTTTCTTTTTCGTCTTTTGATGCCATAGAACAGGCAGATAAAATTAATATTACAAATATTAAAAACTTATTTTGCATACCCGTACTGTAATGTATTAACATTAAAATTTCAATTTAAATCCATGTTTGTTAACCAGCTCGTGAAGCAATAAAATTATTATAAGAATCCTATTTTGGATTTGGGCTTAAATAACACAGATTCAGGTATTTATAAACTGATCTATGTTTGCGGTTGATTTTGGTGGCATGCTTGTATTTCTGGGCATACGCCGATGCCCACACTAATGTGGTATCATTCTCTGATAATTTATTTAAAGTAAATAACAAAAATCTTTATGGGGATATCCAGAACCAAGCCCATCCAGCAGGAGGTGTTCCCGTAGGTTGACTGGTTGGGACAGCCATAAAACGGGCGTCATCACCAGTTGCAACAGTATTAGCAACTGCGCCAGTTGGCAAAAGCGGGAAAGAAACGGTTCCACTGGTTAAATTTGAAGCATTCGTTTGATCAATATTTTGAACATTGCCAAGACCTACCTGGGTCTTGGTAACAGCATGTGGGTTTGAAATATCGCTGATGTGTGTATAAACAGCTTTGGCAGATGGATATTGATTGTCTGTGCTGGAACTATTTATAACCAAAGTTTTATTGGATTTTTCTTCGAATCCACTGGATAAAACAATTCTATCAACATATGCCTTAGAAGAAATATTCGCAAAGACCATAGGGCTGTAACCAATGAAAATCAAGGCACTTGCGATGATTATCATAAATAAGGTTTTTAAAAAATTTATGCAAAAAACATCTTCAAAAATGTGCACAATTCTTGAGCCTTGAAAAGACTTGTTAAAAAATAACCTCAAAAACATAAGCACAATAACTCTCTCGGTTTTTTATGCATAACATACTGTTATGATAATAATTTACTATTTTTCGTGCAATTGCGTCAAGTCTAAAAGCCTCGAATCATTTTCTTTCCTAGTGTTAATAAAATATTTTTAAAATTCTTTTTCTGAAATTTCTTATTTTGGTATTAAAAAATTAATTGTTTTCAAAGAGATAATTTAAAAGAAAACAGTCTTGTTGAAAAATTTGTATGATGTACTACAATTTAAGTGTGTCTTTTGGCACATAATACCTAAAAAAGGAGAAGCTGATGCAAGAACTAAAAAAATACTTATTGTTACCTTTGTTGATAATAGGCGGTTTGAATTGGGGCCTTGTTGGGGCGTTCCATTTTGATTTGGTAGCCAATATTTTTGGACCAGAAACTCTTCTGGCGCGTTTAGTGTATATTGTCGTGGGTATGGCAGCTTTGTTGTACACCTATGCCTTGATGATAAAAGAAGGTAAAAAATAAATAAAAATCCGCCATTTGGCGGATTTTTTATTAAAACGGATTTTTTTTCCATTTATATCCCGAAGATGAATCTTTATAAGCACGATTAAATAATGCGATCATATAATCTTTATCAAATATAACATCTTTGCTTTCATGACAAAAATCATCAGGTATTGATGCCAAGTTATAATCTATATCGTTGTTTTTTACAACCATGTACATTCTGTATAAATCACCATAAGCTTGATATTTTATAATAGAAGATATTGATCTGCTGAATATTTCATAAACCCTGGGTCTTACAACTTTGTATTCTGAGTGAAGTTTGGAATTTCGAATTAAATAAAGTTTTCTTTTTACATTACATTCTTCTTGATATGTTTCTGGCGGTAATAACAACTGCGAAACTACACCGCCATCAACGTGTAATTCTTTATACTGTTTACCATTAACATTTACATCAAAAAATACTGGTGGAAATACACCGGGCAGAGCCGATGACGCAAGTACAATATTTATTATAAGATCCGTAGAATCTTTTTTACCAGAATCGGCAATAGCACCAATATCCCAAATAACTGGATCTTGGGTATCTAAATTGGTTGTGCTGATGTATAATTTTCGGCCTTTTTTATTTTCAAGCGCAATTTTATTAATAATTTCCGGCGTTAAGTATATTTGTAATTGTTTTTTTAAAGGTTCTGTGTTTGTTACCGCTAAACCGCCAGTTAATCCGTCCAAAATATCGATGATTGTAGCAACAAAGACATATTCTCGCGTCATAGTTGTGTACATTTTTTCCAAAGTTAAATCATAGTCCGAACCCAAAAAAGCAAAAGGTGCAATAATAGCCCCAGTGCTGACACCCGTTACCACTTTGAAATTGGGTCTTTTTTTAGTCTTTGTCCAGCCTTTTAAGAAACCAGCGGCATAAGCTCCGTTGTCAGATCCACCAGAAATTGCCAAATACGAAATTTCATTTTTTATTGGATAAGGATAATTTTCTGAGCAATGTTTTTTATGATATATGTCCTTTTTATAATCCAGTTTTTCTGTGTATCTTATGTTTTTATTGTAATTATCAATAACAGCAGAATTGACATCATCAACCGGGACAGGTGTGTACCAAGATGCCAAAGAGCAACCCGACAGGCAAAATATAAAAATAAAAAGATTTAAAGGACGTTTAAATATATTTTAATTCCTTATAACGCTGTAATTATACAATAAATAAGGATAAATAACTATAAATAAAAATCCGCCAACCGGCGGATTTTATTTAGAAATTTTTGTTCTAAAGTTAGTGTTATATTGTTTTATTGCTTCAAGTTCCAAATTAAAAGCTTCGGATTTATTTACCGGCTCACCAGTTTTTCTGTTTGTTCTGAAACTGTGTCCTCCTGTCAGAGAATATTCAACATAACCAGCATAAAAAGATATTTTTCTGCAATTTTTCACTAATAAATTTATGTGATTAAAAGGCAGAGGTCTTTCAACACTTTTTAAAACTTCAGCCAACCTGATACGGTCTTCGGCAAGTTTTTCTTTTGTTTGTTCTGTTTTTAACACTTAATAATCCTTTTTTATAACAGGGTATATTTTATAGTACATTATTTATTGTTTGTCAATAAATATAACATCTTGAATGTGTAACACAATAATTATGTTGCTTTTTTTAATAATTGTGATACAAATACTACGTACGTTGATTTTATTCAATAGCTGACTTATACTAAATTTTTCTTCTAATAAAAGTAAGATTTTCTAAAGAAGTAATGAAAAAATCTTCGCTGCTTTCATAATTATTATGTTGGCGGTTACTTTACTAAAAGGAAAAAAAATGAAAGGTACAGTAAAATGGTTTAATTCTCAGAAAGGTTTTGGTTTTATTAAACCAGAAACCGGTAGTGAAGATGTGTTTGTTCACATTTCTGCTGTTGAGGCTGCTGGATTAAAATCTTTGGCAGATAACCAAGAAGTTACATTTGAAATTTCAGAAGAAAAGGGACGTAAGTCTGCTAAGAATCTGAAAATTGCTTAACTTTGAATAAAAAACCGCCGTTTGGCGGTTTTTTTAATGTTCAATTTTATCTAATTTTTTTAAGATTGGTTTAATCCAATATGAAAAGAAAAACGCCAACGGGGCGTCAGTTTTTTATATTGCTCAATTGGGTTTCAAGTTTTATAAAAATACTTGACAAACATATAAAATGTATAATAATACATTTGAAAAAATAATTTGGAGAAGAAAAATGAATTTTTTAAATAGATTAAGCAAAAAAAAAGAAGTTCAAGTAAAAACTGATATGAATGAAAATAATACAGATGATATTGCTGTTAAATATATTATAAAAGACCCAAAAAATGTTTTTGTTGATTATGATTTATTTTCAAGTTGTGAAGAAATGCCCGTTTGTTTAGAAAATAATGGTAATTCTGGTTGGTTAGAATCAAAAATTTTTCCAACGGGTGGTTTTATCAGATATTTAAGCGAATTAAAAAAAGCTCCTTTGGAATTCAGAAATATTGAATTAGCCAGAACAATAACAGAATATGACTTTGCTGGTAAAAAAGTTTATATTTTACCAACAACAGATATTGTAACAACACCTGGGTGGTCATTGTCAACAAACAAAAAAACCCGTGAACACATGTTAAGAACTATACGAGAATACAGAACTTTGAATCAAAAAATGGCTGATATCATGGCAAGAGCGGATATTAGAGCGGTTGTAAAGGGTATGTAATAAAAAATCCTCAGAAATTTCTGGGGATTTTTTAATGTTCAATTTTATCTAATTTTTTTAAGATCGGTTGAATCCAATATGAAAAGAAAAACGCCAACGGGGCTGCAATTATTACTGAACCAAACCAGGCAATCCAAAAATATTTAAAATCACCCATTGCGTAGTGAATAAGTGAAATAGATAGTGTCATACAGAAAATCATATAAATTTGTGGGATAAAACGTTTTATTTTTGACATTTATGGGCTCTTTTGATCGATGTCTTTATTTTGCACAGGTTTATATAAAGGTTGAACCTGTGAAACACCCATAAAAAAGACACATTTAAAATGTGTCCTGAATAACTGGCTCGGGCAGCTGGACTCGAACCAGCGACATACGGATTAACAGTCCGTTGTTCTACCGACTGAACTATGCCCGAATTGCCCGCCAATCTTATAATTTATTTTTAATGATTTCAAGTGGTTTTTTAAAATTATTGCGAATTTGTTTTTTTAGTGCTATGTTTCAACCTGTCCGTAAAATATTAAAAAAGGAAAAGAAATGTTATTGAAAGGTAAAAAACTTTTGATTACTGGTGTTGCTAGCGATAAATCTATGGCTTGGGCGATTGCCAAACGTGCTTCAGAAGAGGGTGCAGAAATTGCGATGTCTTTCGGTGCTTTTGGTGAAAAACGTGCACGTCCTTTGGCTGAATCAATTGGCGCGAAGATTGTCGAAGTTTGTGATGTTCAGAACGAAGCGGAAATGGATGCTTTGTTTAATAAAATTGAAAAAGAATGGGGACATTTGGACGGTTTGTTACATTCTATTGCTTTTTCAGACCACAACGAATTAAATGGTCGTTATGCTGACACTACACGTGAAAATTTCAAAAATACAATGGACGTTTCGGTGTTTTCTTTGGTTGATTTGACACGCCGCAGTGCAAAGTTAATGAAAAATGGTGGCAGTGTTGTAACTTTGACTTATTTTGGTGCTGAAAAATCAGTTCCGAATTATAACGTTATGGGTGTTGCAAAAAGTGCTTTGGAATCATCTGTTCGTTATTTGGCATCTGATCTTGGTCGTGATGGTATTCGTGTTAATTCTCTCAGTGCGGGTCCGATTTTGACCTTGGCTGCCAGTGGTGTTGGTGGATTCAGAAGTATGTTGCGTTTGAATGAAAAAATGACACCTTTGCGTCGCAATATGACTTTGGACGATGTATCTGGCGCAGCGGTTTATTTGTTCAGTGATTTGGCAAGTGGTGTAACTGGTGAAACTCATCACGTGGATTGTGGGTATTCTTCAACTGGTATGTTACCAAATGAGCTGAAAGATATTTTATTGAAAGGTTTGGAATAAATTAAAAATCCCGCACTTGCGGGATTTTTAATAAGTGTTTTGGTATTGCTTTTTAATTAAAATCTTTGGCATAAGACCACTAATAAAAGTATTTGGTTTTACTTTTTCCCAAGTTTTTATTGCCTCAAGCATTGCATAACCGTTTTCAGAATTTTGGTCGTTTCTATAAGAATATATTTTAGTTAGTACATTATAAAATATATCTATAAGTTTTGTAACACCTTTGTCAAATTGTTTAAATCCATTTGGGGTTATTCCATGTCCCAAAACCATAAAAGGAGTTTCTTTGAAATAATAGGGTTGTTTCATACTTTTTACAATGTTAATGTTTTGTTGGATTTTGTTTTCAGTTCCATCAAATACGTAAAGTTTGCTGGTTTCCAAAACGGTAATAACAGAATCAAAAAAATTTTGAATTTTAACTTCTAAATTTACAGTCATCATTTCACAATTACCTTTGTTGTGATAAATATTATGCGGCCAGAGTGCGTTTTTGTTCAACAAGTTCTTTTTTTACGGCTTCTTGAATTGCCTTGGAAATTTCACCTGATTTTTTCTTTCTAAAGATTCCAAACAACTCTGTTGCTGGAAATTTAAATTTTGCTTTGGTTAATTTCCAATTATCTATAAAATCTTGAACTTTGCTTTGACGTTCTTTTTCTGTACCATTGCCGTTATAATATTCGTCAATACTCATAATTACAAAATTAGTAGAGTCATACAGTGAGTTGTCATCATTTCTGACAAATCCGTCTTTTGTTAGTATTGAATTATCTGGACTGTAGCGGTTTTTAAAAGCGGTGTTAACTTTTGGATTATTTGACATTTTTGTAAGAGTTAAAATATTTTTCTCAATAGCATCAGTCTTGAATTTGTTATATTTATAATTCTTACTTTCTTCTAGAAACTTGATAGCGGATTTAAAGAAATCGTTAATCATTTTTTCGTATTTATTTTCTTTTGACATATTGCCACCTCGTTATTTGCTTGATAACATTTTATCACTTTTTTATGCCATTTCACAGCATAAAAAAAACCGCCAAAGACGGTTTTAATTAGGCATGAACCGGTTGTCTTCCAGAACCAAAAAAATTACCGATATCATTAACAATACGATCAAACTGCACCTTTGCTTTTTTAACAAAAATACCGTTTGGTTTAATTTTGTCCCAAACCTCCAACGAATTCAAAAGATTATTTGTAACCGATGAATTGTTTTTTGTTTCACAATATTTGGATATTTTAGCAATAACATCAAGAAATATTGAAAATATATAGTTATTACCATTTTTTTCGAAGTTTCTGAAACCGTATGAAAACATTAATTCGTTAGGTTTGTTTTTAAAGTATTCTCTGAAATTAAACATTTTTCTGACTAATTCTATGTTTTTTTGAATTAACAATTTTTCTTTTTCATCGAAAACATAAAGTTTACTTAGTTCCAAGGTTTCTATTACAGATACGAAAAAAGCTTGGATTTTTTCATCAGTGTTGTGATCTATCATTTTACAATTTCCTCATCTTGATAGTTCATAATTATAACACATTTAAATTGAATAATCAAATTAAAACCTGCTAATGCAGGTTTTAATAGGTAAGTTCAGGTTGACTTGTAGAAAATAAATTCTTGAACTTGGAAATATTCAAAAACCCTTTTAAAGACTTTTGTTTATAAGTATTTTTTTCCAACATGGATTCTGGTAACTGTAACTCTTTTCTTATATTATTCCATGTGGTTATAGCATTTAAAAGATTTTTTTCGGACGAAGTTGTCTTGTTTTTATAATAATAATCACACATCTTAGATACAACATTAGTAAATGCCAAAAATAACGAGTTCAAATTGGGATCAAATTGGTTAAACCCAGTGGACGTAATTGATGTTTCGCATCCGCTTTTTAAGTTTGAATACGTAGAAACATAATTTGGAGTTCTTTTCAAATTTCTGACAAGAATTATATTCGCATTAATTCTGGGCCATTCTGTATTATCAACTTTTGTTTTACTTTTTTTAAGTATAAATATTACAGAATCAAAAAAGTTATCAATAACGATTTCTGTATCAACTTTTGTATTTTTCATAACGATACCTTAAGATATTTTTATAATGTAAAAAAATATACCATATTTTTTAATTGTCAATCAAGAGTTTTTTATATTTTAAAACTTTTTAGAATTATGTTTAGCATTCGTAGTTATAGTACGCAGGCAGTTTATAAAGATTGTCAGTAACCGCATCGGCCAATATTGGGATTATACCAAGTATTAAACCTGGAAAAACATCCAAAATTATAGCTACAGAATTTGGCTTTCTTTGGATTATTGGAGAGTTACACCTTTTATTAGAACTATTTAGAATTATATCATTTTTACTTTCAACAGATTTTGATGTTTTTGGTTCTATTTTTATTGTTCCCATTTCTCCCGTAGCTGTTATTTGATTATCTGAATTATTATTAATATTTACAATTTTGTTGCTACCTATACCCATAGTTCCACACGCTGAGAACATTATAACAGTCGACAATATTAGATATTTTTTCATAGTTTTCTCTTTTCTGTAATGCAACCATTATAAATTGAAGCTATTTATATATCAAATCAAATTTTAATTGTTTTAGATTAATATAATTTCTATAATGAAAACATGTTGAAGAATCCTGATTTATTTATTCGTGCGGAACACGCAGAACTGCTGAAAAAGCTGAATGAATGGGACATTGCTTATCATCAAAAAGATGCCCCATTGGTGGATGATGCGACTTATGATACTGCAAAAAGACGCGCCAAGGAAATCGAGTCAGAATACCCAGAATTGGCAAAAAATGGTGTTTCACAGCGGGTTGGTGCGGCCGTATCACGCGAATTCAAGTCGCACAGGCATACAGTTCCTATGCTTTCTATTTCTGACGTTTTCAGTGAAGCTGATGTTGCAGATTGGTTTAAAAAAATCAAAGACCCGGATATTTTTGTTGAATTGAAAGTGGATGGGTTATCTTTTTCAGCACTTTATGAAAATGGAATTTTGATTCGCGGATTGACCCGCGGCAGTGGTCATGAAGGTGAAGATGTTACAGAAAATCTGAAAACCATTTCTGATATTCCACAAAAGCTGACCGGTGATTTCCCAGAAGTAATAGAGGTTCGTGGCGAAGTTTACATGGCACGTTCGGACTTTATTGTTCTGAATGAAATGTCTGAAAAGAAATTTGCAAATCCCAGAAATGCTGCTGCAGGTTCATTGCGCCAGTTGGATTCAAAAATCACAGCCACGCGTAGGTTGTCTGCTTTTGCTTATACTTTTGGTGAACTGTCAGCCAGAAGTTGGAAAACACAAAGTGAATTTTTTGAAAAGTTGGAATCTTGGGGATTCAAGACAACCAGTCACTGGGCGCACCGCGTAAGCACTATGGAACAAATCCAAGATGTTTATAACGAAGTCATGATGCATCGTGCGAATATTCCATTTGATATTGATGGTCTGGTATTAAAGGTGAACGATGTTGCAACCCAAGAAAAAATGGGAATGACCGCACAAAGCCCACGCTGGGAGGTTGCATATAAATTTCCAGCTGCACGTGCAATAACAACTTTAAATGATATAACAATCCAGGTTGGTCGTACAGGTGTTCTGACTCCGGTTGCGGAACTGGAACCCATAAACATTGGTGGTGTTTTAGTACAAAGAGCAACATTACACAATGCTGATGAAATTGTCCGTAAAGACTTTCGTGTAGGTGATAAGGTTATAGTTCAACGCGCAGGCGATGTTATTCCCCAAGTAGTAGAGAGTATAGAGCATAAACCAGGCAGCAGTGCATACATATTTCCAATAAAATGTCCCGTCTGTGGCAGCAGTATTGTCCAAGAAGCTGGATTGGTTGCACGCAGATGTGTAAATTCGCTTTCTTGTCCTGCGCAGATTGTGGGTGAACTGGAACACTTTGTATCTAAAAAGGGTTTTGATATCGAAGGTCTGGGGGTAAAGCAGATTGAACTGTTTGTGTCCAAGGGTTGGTTGAAATCTCCTGCTGATATTTTTGACCTGATTGAAAAGCATGTTGATGAATTGGTATTGATGGAAGGTTTTGGTGAAAAATCTATTTCTAATCTGGATAAATCAATCAAGCATGCGCATAACATTGATCTGCACAGATTGTTGTTTTCAATTGGTATCCCCGAGGTAGGTGAAGCCACAGCAAAAATATTGGCACGTGAATTTGGAAATTTATCAGATTTACGTTCTGCAAGTGAAATGCGTTTAAAAAAAATAGATGGTATTGGCGATATTATGGCGGCCGAGATTGTATCTTTCTTTGCGGACGAAAATAATATCATTGCGCTGGATAATCTGTTAAAATACATCAAGGTTAATGATGCCAAGAAAGCGCCAGTTTCTGATAATCCTTTGTCTGGTAAAAAAATAGTTTTAACTGGGACTTTGCCAAATTACACCCGTGACCAAGCCAAAGAAATACTGGAAAGCTTTGGTGCACGCGTCCAAGGAAGTGTTTCAATAAAAACGGATATAGTCTTGGCAGGTGCAGATGCTGGCAGCAAATTAGCCGAAGCAGAAAAACTGGGTATAACAATTTGGTCGGAATCTGATTTCGAAAAAGCAATAAAAGAAAAATAAAAATATGTTCTTCAGAAAAAAGAAACGTGATATTTTTGGCAGAGTAAAAAAACGTCCAACGTTGCGGACGCATTTTTATGTCTTTTTATTAAATTGTTTTATGGCAGCAGTTGCTTTGGTTGCACTTTATGTTTTAATTGTGTTTTTGCAAATGCCGTCTTTGGATTCTATTTTGAATGAAACACGTTTGCCATCTGTAACATTTTTAGATAACCGTGGTAATGAAATCCGCAGCAGCAATAAAATTATGGGAAATCCAGTTTCTGTAAAAACTTTGCCACCGTACGTTTGGCAATCGATGGTTTCAATCGAAGATAAAAGATTTTTTCAACACGGTCCGATGGATGGACGTGGTATGACACGTGCTTTGTTTTCAAATATTATTCATGGGCATGTAACTGCGGGTGGATCTTCGATAACACAACAAACAGCCAAGAATATATTTTTGTCGCGCGAAAAAAAGGTTTCCAGAAAAATCCAAGAATTAATTTTGTCTTATTGGTTAGAAAACAGATTTGATAAAAATCAAATTTTGGATTTGTATATGAACCGTGTGTCTTTGGTTGGTGGAATGCGTGGAATTGATGCTGCTTCACGTGTTTTATTTCAAAAGCCTGCAACAGAACTTAGCATCGCAGAATCTGCCCAAATCGCAGCAATGTTAAAGGCACCAACAACATACAGCCCGTTAAAAAATCCTGCTAAAAACATTTCCAGAGCGCGTCTTGTCTTAAAAGAAATGGTTGTGCAAAAATATATAACTTTGGAGCAAGCACGTTTAGCCGCCAGAACAATGCATGCAGCACAGCCGGCACCAGATACAAATATTTACCGTTATTGGACAGACTTTGTAATGGACGAAGTTCAATCCAGAGTGGGGGATGTCGATACGGACATACATGTTTATACAACTTTGGAAACATCTTTGCAGGAAAAGGTTGCAGTTGCGATTTTGGGGCATGTTAGCGGATACCAAGGGGCAGGTTTGGCAATGTCTCGTGATGGTGCAATACGTGCAATGGTTGGCGGCGCAGATTATCAATTCAGCCAGTTTAATCGTTGCTTGGCACCGCGTCAGCCTGGCAGCAGTTTTAAGCCTATTGTGTACTTGGTGGCATTGGAACATGGAATGCGCCCGGATTCTTATGTAAATGATTCCCGGTTTACAATTGGGGACTATAATCCGAAAAATTATAACGAAAAATATTATGGGGATATTCCATTGGCAACTGCTTTTGCAAAGAGTGTTAATTCTGTTCCGCTAAAGCTGACCCAACAATATGGTATAGATGAAGTTTTATCAATGGCGGGACGTTTGGGTGTTGGGGCAAAATTGAAACGTGAATATTCAACAGTATTAGGTTCATCCGAAATGACTCTTGTGGATTTAACAACCATGTATGGGGTTATTTGGAATGATGGACATTCTGTTCGTCCTTATTCCATTACCAAAATAACAGATGGTACAGGTAAGGTTATTTATGAACGTAATCCTTCGGATGCTTTACAGTTACTATCCCCCAGCACGGTTAACTATATGAAAGAACTGATGTCGGATGTGGTAAAGGTTGGTGGAACAGGAAATCGTGCAATGGCGTCTGGTGTATTGGGTGGAAAAACCGGAACCAGTAATGAAAATCGCGATGCTTGGTTTATTGGTGCCACAGATGATTTAACTATGGGTATTTGGGTTGGAAATGACGACTATAAACCCATGGACAGTAAAATAACTGGCGGAACAATCCCTGCAGAAATTTTCAAAGCTGTTGTCAGCTATTAGAAAACTGTTTTTTTAGCACATTTTTTATGGTATAATACCCAGTATGAAAACGAAAATTTTTGGATTTTTATCGCTAGCTTTATGCCTTTGCGCTGGGGCTGCAAACGCAAACTGGGAATATTCAGGAGAGCGTGTTGGTGACGGTTGGTATCGTGATGATGGTTCACGATTAATTTTGTCCTTTCGTGGTGGTGCCGCGTTTGCCAAGGGTTCTGTTAATAACGATATAAATTCTTTGACAGCTGGTTATTATGTTAATACCAGTGATGGAACAGTTATATCCGAAGCTTATTATAACTCATGCGTTGATGCTGGGGGTTGTTCCGGTTACAGTTATGCAGGTTTGGGTGATATTTCAAAATTAAAAGCTGCAAAAGATTTTTCTAAATACAGTTTTGCTGCTGGTGCCAGTGTTGGTTGGACAATTCCAAATTCACCACAATGGCGTATGGAATTTGGTTGGGATCGTATTTCTGAAACAGAATATAATTCTGCACCTTTGTTTTCAGGAAATTTGAAACTTACAGGTGGTTCTGTTTCTGGACTAGAAGTTAAAGTAGACAGTGGTGGCGCATATTCAACACTTAACACAAATATAATCAGCGCTATGGCATTTTATGATTTCTTTGATGGTGTCCAGAAACCTTTGCACCAAATGATTCCTTATGTTGGTTTTGGAATTGGTTATGCCGATATGAAAACTACATTGGATTTGGCTGATTTATATGGGGATTTATCAACATCACTTGACTTACAAAATTATGGAAAATTGGATACTTACAGTGTGTTGCAATTTTATAAATCTGAAAAGACCAGTTCTAGTGTTGCGGGCTTGCTGGCTTTGGGATTTTCTTATGGTCTGATGGATAATATGTTTTTGGATTTAGGTGCACGTTTAATGTATGTCCCAGAAATTAAATACACAATATCAAATGAAGATGCAACAAAATCTCGTGATTGGTTCAGTGTTAAAAGTATGCTGTACACGAATATTATGGCAGGCGTCAGATTCGAATTTTAAAATCCCGGGTGACCGGGATTTTTTATTTATTACCAACACCATATTTTCCACGATTAAAAGGTCGATATGATAATGCCTCAGCCAGGTCTGACATTTCAATATTATCTGCACCACGCAAGTCAGCAATTGTTCTGGCGATGCGTTTAATTCTGTTATATCCACGTGCAGACATTCCCATTTTTTCCGCAGCACTGTTCAAAAACAGTGTCAAAGCTTCGTCCAAAATCACAATTTCTTCCAGTTCTTTACCATCCAGACGGGCATTAACTTTGCCTTGGCGTTTCAGTTGTTTTTCGCGTGCAACCACAACACGTTTTCTGATTTCTGAACTGCTTTCAGATTTGAAATCTTCGTTCTGCATTTCCCACGGATTAACTGCATCAACATCTACGTGCAAATCAATTCTGTCCAGCAACGGTCCAGAAATTTTGTTTTGATATGCTTCGGCACATCTGGGCGCCCGTGTGCAAGAAAGTGCAGGGTTTCCCAAATGCCCACAAGGACAAGGGTTCATAGCCGCAATCAACTGAAACCGTGCGGGATATGTTGCGTTTCGCTTTGCACGTGAAATCATAATCTTGGCAGCTTCCATTGGTTGACGTAAAATTTCAAGTGTTGTGCGATTAAATTCTGGCAGCTCATCCAGAAATAAAACACCATTGTGTGCCAGAGATATTTCACCAGGACGTGCGTCAGAACCACCACCAGAAAGTGCAACCGCACTGGCTGTATGATGAACACTTCGGAATGGTCGCGCCGATACCAGACTTCTGGAATCCAATTGCCCAGCAATTGAATAAATCATCGAAGATTCTAAAATTTCACCAGCTGTCATTTCTGGCATAATTCCAGGCATACGGGACGCCAACATAGTTTTACCAGATCCCGGCGGTCCAACCATCAACATTGCGTGTCCACCAGCCGCCGCAATTTCTAAAGCACGCTTTGCAGACTGTTGTCCTTTGACTTCGGATAAATCACCCGAATTATTTGAACCAGAATTTGGTTTTATAATTTGTGGCACAGGTAAAACTTGTGTACCTTTAAAGTGATTGATTAATTCCATAACATGATTTGCAGCCAGAATGTTTGTATGCCCAGCCCAGCGTGCTTCGGGTCCTTGGGCACCTGGACATATTATTCCCATACCATTATTATTTGCCCAAACACTGGCAGGCAAAACACCAGCTGTTTTTGTAATTGTTCCATTTAATCCAACTTCGCCAATAATTAAATATTTTGATAATTCGATTTCTGGCAAAATTCCCAGACTGCATAAAATCCCGCACAAAATTGGCAGATCAAAATGCGAGCCTGACTTTTCAACATCCGCAGGTGATAAATTCACAGTTAATCTTTTAGGAGGTAAAGATAAATTCAAAGCAGATAAAACATTTCGAATTCTTTCTGCTGATTCTTTTACAGCACGGTCAGCCAAACCAATAATATTGAATTCTGGCTTTGCCAGACCAGATGATAATTGAATCTGGACATCAATTTTTGTGGCATCCATTCCATTAAAAATTATCGAGCTTAAAGAAATCATAACAACTACATATTAAAACTTGCACTTGGGTAATTCAAGGTCTAAAATGATTCCGAAATTGAAAAATAAAAGGAAAGAAGATGCCAGTAAAAAGTAAAAATACAGCAAAAGAATGGTTTAATACAATATTTTATGGTGCACTGATTGCAATATTATTCAGAAGTTTTTTGTTGGAACCATTTAATATTCCATCCGGTTCAATGATACCAACATTACAAGTTGGCGATCATATTTTTATTAAAAAATGGTCTTATGGATATTCACGTTATTCTTTCCCATTTGGTTCTTGGAAAATGTGGGACAGCAGATTTTGGGGTAACGAACCTCAGGTCGGTGATGTAGTTGTATTTCGTAACCCGATTAACGAATCTTTGGATTATGTAAAGCGTTTGATTGGAAAACCTGGCGATACACTTCAAATGATTTCAGGTCGTTTATATATAAATAGCAAGATGATTGAACGTGAAAATCCACATCCTTATATTATTGCAAATTTGCGCAAATCTTTACGCAGCGTTGGATATTATAAAGAAAATATCGCAATCAAAGGCAATAAAATTTGGGTTGATAATAAACCGGCAACATTCAATTACACAATTGAATACAAAAGCGATGATTACTGCAATATGTACCCAGGCCAATGTGATGTTTTTAATGGTACAGAATATGATGAAATATTACCAAATGGTGTTAAGCACAGCATAGTTGAACTTTCTGACAAAGCTGCTTACGATAATACGCCATTATTCAAGGTTCCAGAAAATCATTACTTCTTTATGGGTGATGATCGTGATAACAGTGGTGACAGCAGAGCAGAAATTGGGTATATTCCAAAAGAAAATCTGTTGGGCAAAGTATGGGTTGTTTGGTATTCTCATAACTATTATGCACCTATGATTGAATTGTGGACATGGGGAAATAAAATGCGTTGGGACAGATTTGGTCTGGGAATAAAATAAAATTGATGAAAAAATTAAATTATAATTTTAACGATACAAAACTAATTGATTTGGCATTGACTCAAAGTGGTGCGGATTCAGTTAATAATAATGAACGATTGGAATTTATCGGCGATCGAGTGTTAGGATTGACTGTTGCAGTATTGCTTTTTGAAATGTTTCCGAATGAATCCGAAGGTGAACTGGCGCGTCGTCATGCAGTATTGGTTTCAACTGATACATTGGCGACGGTTGCGGTTGAACTTGGTCTGGACAAGCAGCTTCGTCGTGGTCATATGACAGGCGGCCGTGTCCAACATATTTTGGCAAACGCGATGGAGGCTGTATTTGGTGCAATTTACTTGGATGGCGGATTCAATGCTGCCCAGCAAGTCATATCAGAAATATGGCGAAATATTGCATCTGCGGATTTGGTTGCACCAAAGGATTCAAAAACTGCACTCCAAGAATTCGTTCAAAAGAAAGAAAGTGGTACTTTGCCAATTTATGAATATTTGGAACCAGTTGGTGCTTCGCACAGTCCGGAATTCACAGTTTCTGTGACTGCCTTGGGAAAAACTGCCACGGGGCAGGGAATATCAAAAAAGGCAGCCAGTTCAGCCGCTGCAATGGCTTTGTTGAAAATTCTTGCAATTTAACGATTTGGCAGGTAATATTCCAGCCAGAATACCAAAGGATAGTTTTATGTTTTCAATTTTATTAATTTTGTTAATTGTTGTTGCCGTCTTTATGATTGGCTTGATTTTGTTACAAAAGTCCGAGGGCAGTGGTATGTCTGGTTCATCGGCTGCATCAATGTTTGGTGGTGTTTTGACGGGGGCTTCGGCTGGTAACTTTTTGACCAAAGCAACCGCTTGGTTGGCAACAATATTTTTCGTTCTTTGTGCCTTGTTGGCGATTGTATCGTCCAAGACTGATGTTTTATCACGTCAAAGCGAATTGCGCCAGGAATTGATGCAGGGTGAGCCAACGGCTGCAACACCAGTTGCCCCAGCTACAACCGAGGCACCTGTGCAACAACCTCAGCCGGCAACAACTGTCCCAGCTGCACCAGCACCAGTAAAGAAATAAAAAAACCGCCAAATGGCGGTTTTTTAATTAGGTAAAGAATTTATTTCTTTTTGAATTCTCTGTACAGTTTTTCAACACAAATATATGCAACCAAGGCAGATAATGCAGTAATCAGGCCTGGGAACAATCCGTTTGAAAATAATGCGAACAGTATAATCGCAACGACCAATACTATTGTGTATTCAATGTTTTTATGTAAAACATTCAAAAATTTTTTAAATGGTTTCATCTCTCAATCCTTTTTTATTTCAGGGCCCGTTTAGAAAATTATTTGTCCGCCAAGCCTTGCTGTCTTTGGAATTGGTCCAAAGGAAGAATTACGGCTGACATAAATATTTCCGGTTATCGTAAAGTCGCCGCAGAATTTCAGCATTTCAACATCGCGCAGGAACAAATTACCATCAATTTCAATGTTGCAAGGCAAAGTATACTGACGCATATTTTGCAAATACAAGTTTCCTTGGATACGAACGCCGCATGCCAATTTGTTGTTTGGCTTTATGCTGTCGACGATTACATCACCGTATAAATTATACTCTTTTTTGGCTGCTTTAACCAGTCTAATTTTTTCGCCGCAACATTTGGATTTCTTGATAAGAGGCAATGTGATTGTCTGAATACTTTTTCTTGTGATCTGTTGAGAAGTTTTTAATTGAACGCTGCCGTTTTTATCAACGGTAATGTTTTGGGTTGTAACAGTTACAGGAACTTCGTCGGATGCGACCAAAACGTATTCTTGGTCTTTGTTGCGACATCCCATAAATTCAGAAATCAAAACTGAAAATAAAACGATAATAGTTACCAACAGGGTCAGGTTAACCATGCCGATCAGGTCAATAAAACGAACCCAATGCCAGAATTTCTTGCCAGCAGATTTCAGTGCTCGAAATGGCCAAGATACGATTTTTTTGGTTGTTATCCAAAATTGTGAATGTTTAACAGAGCCGAATTCCTCGGCTTTTTTAGCTTTTGCTTTGCTTTTTTCAACACGACGCGCAGCCAGCTTTAATTTCAATTTTTCAAACATTTATTCACCTTTTACAGAAATAATAGCCTAAAAATACAATTTGTCAATTAATTTGTCAAAAAAATAATTTGTTAATAAAAACCGCCCAATCGGGCGGTTTTTTAATCTTGGTTGGGGCACACGGATTCGAACCGCGATATACAGAGTCAGAGTCTGTTGTTCTACCGTTAAACTATGCCCCAATGCGGTGCGCATTATAAACGCCATATTCCTATTTTGCAATTAAAAAATAGTCCAATTTACAGAGGGTTTTACAAGATTGAATTTCAATTGACAAAATATATATTTTGTTTAACTATTTTATAGAACAAAACCACAAGGTTCAAAAATGTCGATAATTTTTATTGATTTTAAATTCATTCTTTCACCAATAGCGTGGAGTAAAAAAATTAAGGACAGAAATTTTTCTAACGGAGATTTTTGGTTTGATAATAAAGATTGCAAGATTTGTGATTCTATAAATAATGAAAACGTAAAAGCAATTTGTCCATTGGTAAAATTTATTTCGGAAAATTATAAAAGTTCCAACATAAATGTTGAAAATAATAAAGGTGACGGGGAAGAAGTCCCGCCTTCAAAACATATAAATTTCGCAATTCGTTCTTTTGTGAAAAAGTTTCAGTGGGTATATCCAAGTGCGACATACGGCAGAACACAAAAAGCCCGAGATGACTGGGCAATGATTTGTTGGAAGTGCAAGAATTCCAGACATATGGATTATTATAAAGAAAAATAAATAAAACGCACCCAATCGGGTGCGTTTTTATTTTGTAGAGGAGTACCACGAAGTGGGGAGGTGTGATAAATAATATGTTTTTAACGACTCCCCGCCATTCCGGCACCCCTCTACCATAGGGGAACCAAGTATATTGCCAGAATTACATCATTCCACCCATGCCACCTGGCATTTGTGGGGTTGGCTTATCCTCGGGGATTTCGGACATTACACATCCTGTGGTCAGCAGAACACCTGCGGTGCTGCTGGCGGCCAATAATGCTGTCTTGACTACTTTTGCCGGATCAATAATTCCAGCCTTCATCATATCAACATATTCCCCGCGCTGAGCGTCGTATCCAAAGTTATAATCTTTAGCTTCCAGAACTTTGCCCACAACGATTTCACCCGATACACCTGCGTTATCCGCAATCTGTGCCATCGGTGATGTCAATGTGCGACGAACAATGTCAATTCCAACATTCTGATCGGCATTTGCACCACTCAGCTTTTCCAATGCATGAATCGCGCGCAGCAATGCAACACCACCACCCGCAACAATTCCATCAGCCACTGCTGCGCGTGTCGCCGCCAGTGCGTCATCTACACGGTCTTTCTTTTCTTTTACTTCGACTTCGGTCATGCCGCCAACCTTGATAACTGCGACGCCACCAACCAATTTTGCCAATCTTTCTGACAATTTTTCACGATCGTATTCAGATGTGGTCTTGGTCAACAATTTGCGAATTTCTTCGGCACGTGATGCAATCGCCTTTTTATCGCCGGCACCGTTTACCAACAATGTTGTTTCTTTGCTGACAACCACTTTCTTGGCCGAACCCAAAACCGCCGGAGTTATGTTTTCAAATGTCATTCCCATGTCGTCCGATACAACTGTTGCACCAGTTACAATCGCAATGTCACGCAGCATTTCTTTGCGTCTGTCACCAAATCCAGGTGCCTTGACCGCACAAACTTTTAATCCACCACGCAGGCGGTTCAGAACCAATGTTGCCAGTGCTTCGGATTCGACATCGTCCGCGATAATCAGCAATGGGCGACCAGATTGCGCCACTGGCTCCAAAATAGGCAACAGTGCTTGCAGTCCTGTGATTTTCTTTTCAGAAACCAAGATTTGCGCACCGTCTAATTCCGCCAGCATCTTTTCGCTGTTTGTTACAAAGTACGGCGACATAAAGCCATGATCGAACTGCATACCTTCAGTGATTTCAATTTCTGTTTCCAGACCCTTGGCTTCTTCAACTGTGATAACGCCTTCTTTGCCAACGCGTTCCATCGCATTTGCAATTTTTTCACCGATATCAGAATCGCCGTTCGCAGATATTGTCGCAACCTGAGCGATTTCAGAACTATCTTTGACCGGACGAGCATGCTTTTCAATGTCCGCAACAACCGCACCAACAGCCAAATCAATTCCGCGTTTAACATCCATTGGATTCATTCCGGCGGCGATAACACGGCGACCTTCTTTAATCAATTTTTGTGCCAACAGTGTTGCAGTAGTTGTACCATCACCAGCATTGTCTCCAGCCTTTTTTGCAACTTCTTGAATCATTTTTGCACCGATGTTTTCGGCAGGATCTTTTAAAGATACCTCTTTGGCAACTGTGACACCGTCTTTGGTTGCAATCGGTGCACCGTATGATTTTTCAATGACGACTGTGCGACCCTTGGGGCCCATGGTAATCTTTACCGCATTGGCAAGCTTGTCAACACCAGCGGCCAATTTATCAGTGTCGAATACAATTTCTTTTGCCATTTTAAAACTCCCTTATTTCAATATTCCCAATATATCTGTTTCTTTGACCAAGACATAGTCTTTGCCATCTATTTTAATTTCGTTCGCAGATGATGCCCATTTTGCAAACAAAACAACATCTCCGGTTTTGACTGTCATTGGAATCTTTTCATCACCGTCAAACGCACCGTCACCAACCGCGATAACTTTTGCACGACTGGGTTTTTCTTTGGCTGTGTCTGGGATGATAATCCCACTGGCGGTTTTATTTTCTTCTTCAATCCGTTCCAGCAGAACATAATTGTGTAAAGGTTTTAGCATAATTCATTCTCCTTTGTATATTACGCATCAGGTATATAATGCAGTAATTTCATATTTCAAGGCTTGATTTTATAAACGCAGTATACTAGTTTTATAATAAGAATAAAGGGGAAATATTTATGCAAATAAATGTTCGTGTTATTCCGCGTGCCAAGCAAAACAAGGTTACCATCGAAGCTGATGGCGGCCTAAGAATTCATACAACAACTGTACCGGCTGATGGCAAAGCAAACGAAGCAGTTATAAAACTGCTGAGCGAACATTTTAAAGTTCCAAAATCAAAAATTGAAATTATCCGAGGTTTTACCAGTCGCGACAAGGTTGTCATAATTCAAGATTAAATCAATCAAATCTGCGGGCTTTTTAACCACATAAATTTTATAGTCATGCATATCTGCGATAAATCCTTTGCCCTGCATATGTGTCAGCATACGGCCAAAGATGCTCCAATATTTTTTTGTGTTCAAAAAGAATATAGGTTTTTTTGATTCGCCAACCTGTTGCATGGTCATAATATCTGTCAATTCGTCCAGTGTGCCAACTCCCCCGGGCAGAATGCAAAAAGCATCAGATAAATCAAACATTCTTTGCTTTCTTTCGGTGATACCACTTACGATTTCAACATTTACGCCTTTATGAGCAGGCTCTTGTTTTGCCATAATTTGTGGTGTTGATACGCCGATAACTTCGCCTTTGCCCTTTATTGCACCATTTGCAACGGCACCCATCAAACCAACATTACCGCCACCGAATACTAATTTTATTTTGTTTTTTGCCAGCAACTTTCCCAACTTTGCTGCATCACGAGCATAAGCAGGTTCAGATCCAAATTGGTGTCCACAATAAACTGCAACTGATTTCATAAAAATTCCTTTATTTTTCTGAATTATAGCATAAAATGACAAAGCTATGAATAAGAATTTCACGGATTTTATGCAGAAATATAAAAACCAGCGGATTGCCGTGGCTGTCAGTGGTGGGGTGGATTCTGTTTGCCTGCTGCATTGGTTGCATGAATCAGGGCAAAATATTGTGGCGTTGCATGTTAATCATGGATTGCGTGCCGTTGCAGATACAGAAACAAAGTATGTTTCAGAATTGTGTAAGATGTTGAGTGTGGATTGCGAAGTTTTTTATTGGAATGGCAAAAAGCCTGAATCAGGATTAGAATCTGCTGCACGCGATGCCAGATATTCTATGATGATTGATTATTGTCGTAAAAATAAAATTGAATTCTTGGCAGTGGCTCATCAGGCAGATGATCAAATTGAAACTTTCTTGATGAATTTGGGTCGGGGCAGTGGGGTTTACGGTTTGGCTGCTATGCGTCCTGAATCAGAACGCGATGGGGTAAAAATTATTCGCCCACTGTTAAAGGTATTTCGTTCTGAACTGGAAGAATATTGCAACAAAAACAAAATCAAATATTTTATTGATGAAATGAACGCGGATGAAAAATATACTCGTGTTAAAATCAGAAAAAATCGCCATGTCTTAGATTCAAAACTGGGGATTTCTGACGACAGAATTTTATTGGCTATTGAAAATTTATCGCGTACACGCGATGCTTTGGATTCTAATGTTTCAAATTTGGTTTCAATTGCGATGATGGATGATTACGCCAGATTTGATGAATCTTTTTTATTTGACGAGCCAAACGAAATTAGACTAAAGTTGCTGGGGCTTTTGATTCAAAAAGTAGTGGGAAGTAGTTATCAGCCGCGCTTGAATTCTTTGGAAAAAGCACTAGATAGATTAAGCGGTGATTGTAAAATCACACTTGGTGGTTGTGTTATCAGAAGGTTGGGTTCAGAAATTCTGATTGTTCCCGAAGGTACCAGTTCAAGTTTTAATAAAAGAAAATAGATAAACAGGAAGTAGAAATGGAAAATCAAAATAAAAAAAGATTCTTTGGTCGTGACGGTTCAGTTATATTTTTAATAATTTTTATATTGTTATTTGCAGGCTTTGCCAGTCGTATTTTTATGCGTGATTCCAGTATGGTATTTTCACCAAACGGTCCACAAATTGTTACAAAATCAAAACCAGTTGAACTTTCTTTTTCTGATATACTACGCAGACAGAAAGATATTAAAACAATGGTAATTCGTGAAAGTACTGCGACAGGTGTTTTGAATGATGGAACAAAATATAATGCAACAATCGCTTATGATCCAGAATTACTGACAAAATTGTCCAGTGCTGGGGCTTCTGTCACTATTGATAAATCAAAGACCTGGGTTGATTATTTGGGAACATGGGTTCCAATTCTGATGGGATTGTTATTTATCTGGTGGATATTCCGTGGAATCAAGGGTTCAGGCAGCAGTGGTGGAATTGGTCGTGCATTAATTGGTCAAAACCCAACAAAAATTACAGTTGGAAAAACCAAGACCACATTTGCAGATGTTGCGGGCATTGATGCTGAAAAACAAGAATTGATGGAAGTTGTAAACTTTCTGAAAAACAAAGATAAATTCAAAGAACTGGGTGCCCGTGTACCACGTGGAATTTTATTGTCCGGTGAACCTGGAACTGGAAAAACATTACTGGCGCGCGCAATCGCAGGCGAAGCCGGTGTACCATTCTTTGCCGCATCAGGCAGTGATTTTTCTGGAATTATTGTTGGATTGGGCGTTGCAAAAATCAAAGAAATTTTTGAAATGGCAAAACGCCATACTCCATGCATTTTGTTCATCGATGAAATTGATGCAATCGGTCAAAAACGCAGCCAGCATTCATTTAATGACCAAGATCGTGAACAGACATTGAATCAATTGCTGATTGAAATGGATGGATTTTCAAACGATACAGGCGTAATTGTAATTGGTGCAACAAACCGTCCGGATATGCTGGATCATGCTTTGCTGCGTCCAGGAAGATTTGATCGCCAGGTTTATATTGAATTACCAGATTTGACAGGCAGACGCGCGATTTTGGATTTGTATGCCAAGAAAGTAAAAATTTCTTCAAAAGTAAATATCCAAGACATTGCTCGTGGAACAACTGGATTTTCAGGTGCTGATTTGGAAAATTTATTGAACGAAGCAGCATTGCATGCAGTTCGCAGCAATCATAAAGAAATTGAACAATCAGATGTCGAAGAAGCCCGCGATAAAATTATGATGGGCCCAAAAAAGGCAAAAAAAATGCGTGCCGAAGATATTAAATTGACTGCTTACCACGAAGCTGGTCACGCATTCGTCAGCATAATGTATCGTGATATTACTGATCCAATACACAAGGCAACTATTATTCCGCGTGGGCGTGCGTTGGGTATGGTTCAGCATTTGCCAATTGACGACAAAGTTTCTATGACTGTAAAGGAATTGCGTTCGACATTATCTGTTTATATGGCGGGACGTGCAGCTGAAGAAATTTTCTTTGGACATGATAAAATTACAACTGGTGCCGAGGCTGATATTGCAGCCGCAACCCGTATGACCAGATATGCAATTACGGTTGCTGGGTTGTCTGAAAAAATCGGTTTGCCTGCTATTAACCAGGTTATGCATGTTGGAAGTAAATATGCATTGGAAAATGCGTCTGAAAAAACAGCCGAAGCAGTTGATGTCGAAGTTAAAGCATGGATGACATTCGCGTACAAAGATGCCGCAGGATTGATTTCTAAAAATAAAGAAACTGTAAAACGCTTGGCTGAAGAATTGCTGAAACGCGAAACTTTGACTGGTGAAGAAATTACAGAAATTGTTTTGGGTAAAAAAGTAAAAACTGTAAAAGCTGAAACCAAATCCAAAAAAACAAAAAAATAAATTGCAGGGTAAATTTGAACTTTTAACAATGCCACCAATAAATACTAATTCAGTATTATTATCGGTCGGCAGCGATTGTGTTGTTTTTGATGCTTGGGGACGGGCAAGTGATTGGAAAGAATTGCTAAAAAAACGTAAACTGAATCTGTGTGCGATTTATTCAACACATGGGCACAGCGACCATATTTCTGCCGCACCTGAATTAGCCGAACAGCTTGATATTCCTTGGTATATGAGCCACTTTGATATTACATTAATTGAATGGGGAAATCCATTGTTGGAATATTTTGAAATTCCAAAAATCAAATCTGATTATAAACAGCCCTTGGATTTACCTGCGGGTATATATGATATTTTGGGATTGTCAGCCATGGTAATTGATTTACCTGGTCATTCACGTGGTGGTGTTGGATTTTATTTCGAATCAGAAAAGATATTGATTGTTGGTGATACTATTTTTGCAGACTCGATTGGTCGGTATGATTTGCCAGGTGCAAATTTATCAGAATTAAAAAATTCGATTTCAAAAATTTATGATATGAATTTATCGGATGACACGGTTGTTGTGTCCGGTCATGGCACACACACAACTATTGGTGATTTGAAAAAACAGAATCCGTATTTTAAAAAATAACGCGCTTGCCGCGCGTTATTTTTAACTATGTTATTTATGTTCTATTTAATTCCAACAGTGAACTCGTCATTCCAGCCCGCAACAGATTTGTTACCAATTGTGCAACTGATATCTTCAAATCCATTCTGAGTTTGATTTTTTTTGATAACGCTGCTGGTTATTAATCCGCCAGCTGTACCCAAAACAACACCAGCAACAGAATCCGAAACTAGGCGTGCCTTGTTAAAATTACCTTCTTTGTCAGTCCAAACACTTTTGTTGAAATTAATATCTTTCATTGCAGCTACTGCTGTTTTGATTGCTTTTTCAGAATTAGCAATGGCAGTTGCGTTACCATTATCACCAGTTGAATTATCAATCTTTTTTTCATCTTTCTTTTCTACGCATTGCTTTGTCGTTGCGTCCCAGTTTGGTTTTTCCGACTTTGTACATTTGCAAACGTTTGGCGTTACAGTTGTATCCCAGATCGCACCAGAATCTTTGGCTGTCTGTAATTCGCAATCAATCTGAGCCTGAGTTTTAGCATTTGCAGCGATACATAATTTCTGTGTGCTGTCCCAAGTTGGTTTTTCCGACTTTGTACATTTGCAAACGTTTGGCGTTACAGTTGTATCCCAGATCGCACCAGAATCTTTGGCTGTCTGTAATTCACAATCAAGCTGAGCCTGGGTCTTTATGACAGTTTTTTTCACTGTATCACCAATTGCCGTACATGTACATAAAGTGTTTGAATAGGAGGTGTCTAAAAAATTATTTTCTGCATCAAAATTATTATCTTGTTTTGTTAAAACATAAAGATTGTTATACAGAATTGATTTTTTTGTTGCCTTGCATTGTTCAGCTGAACATTTTTGAAATTGGTTCGCATTGTACTTTTCCCATTTATAATTTGTACCATATTGCTTGCATTGTAAAATTGTATTTTCAGTCGTATTTTGCCCTTTGAACTTTGGTTTTTCTGCCACAGTAAAAGGAATTAAAGAGTTAATTACCCCTGCAAAACATTGGTCATAAACAGTTTCGTTATTAAACCAAATATATTTTTCTGAATCGCGGTAATCACATATTTCTTCTTCTCCGTTCCAAAATTTTTTTGGATCAGATTCACAATCTTTCTTTTGATTTTCTTCTGCTTTGGTTATTTCTGAAATATCAATTTTGCAGACACCAGGTAAAACCTCACCATAATTGGAATCCCGTAAAATTTTGTCAGGATTTGATGTATCGAATTTATTTATAAGACCAATACTGTCATTAAATTTAAAATATACGTCAGATTTTAGGCTTTTATCACATTTGTTAATTCTTGCATCATGAACTATTCCCCATGTGTAATCAAATAAATTTTGCAGGGAACAAGTATATATTTCATTATTGTCTACTTTGCTTCCTTTGAAAAAATGTCCTGCTGGAAACAAATATTGTTTGCCAATTAATGCGGATGTGCATCTGATGGAACTGCCTGAATTATAACCAGATTGGCTGGGATAGATATTTTCGTTATCGTCTTTGTTACTGGGTTCCGAGGCGAATGCAAATCCTGTGGTACTTGCAAAAACTGTAAAAACAAAAATCAAAGAAAGAATTTTTTTCATAAAATATCCCCTTGTTTATAATACGGATAATATCATAAAGGAGCATTTTGTTCCAGTATTAAATTGTTTTTTGTGTAAAAACCAAAACTCGTTCAATTTCAGATAAATCGTAAAAACAGTTTATAAATTCCCAACCAGAATTTTCAAAAATTTTACGAACGGCGGAATTTTGACCCTGACCAATTTCTAGATATATTTTCCCGTTTTCTTTTAATAGTTTCTGTGCTGACTTTGCAATTTGTTCGTATGCTGCCAATCCATTATTTTTTGCATACAGTGCCATTTTTGGATCATGCTGTGCACCTGTATCAACACGCTTGTCACTGTGGGCGATATATGGTGGATTTGAGATTATAACATCAAATTTACGCTTCAAATCTGAATTAAATTTTTTATGCAGTATTTTAATTTTATCTTTTAATTCCAGATTTTGTACATTTCTTCGTGCGACACGAACAGCAAACCAAGATTTATCAATTCCAACACCAGTTGCGTTTGATGAATTTTTTACAATCGCAGAAACCAAGCATCCTGTACCTGTACCCATATCTAAAATATCCAGATTTTTTTCGCTTTTATGATTTTTAAGAACAGCTTCGACCAATGTTTCACTGTCTGGTCTGGGATCCAGAGTCCATTTGTTTGTATAAAAAGGTAATCCATAAAACCATTTTTCATGAATTATTTTTGCCACAGGAGTACTTTTCTTCAGTTGATGCGCAGCTATCAATATCTTGAATTTTGAAGGTTTTTGCCACTTATTAAGGATTATTCTGGCGGCACGAATACCACCTGCGCATTTTAAGATTTCAAAGGCTTGATTTGTTTTCATAAAGCTATTATAATCGGCTTCATGAAAAAATCAAAAACTATTCTAAACGCGAACCGGTTAGCACAGATAATTATTTTGTTTGCCATATTGCTGGCTACGGTTGCTGTTTCAATGCTAATTACCAAACGTGGTCGTCAAACGCTTGGAATCCAGGAATGTACATCCCAGATAACTGTGGGCGATGGTGACACACTATCAAAGCTTTTGGGTGCCCAGGGTGTTTCCCCACAGGATATTGATTCTATTTCAAAAGTATTAAAAACTCAGGTTGGAATTTCCAAACTGCGTGCTAATTCTGATAGAATTATATTTTCACGCACTGCGGACGATGCGCCTGTTAATAAGATTGTTTTTATCCCCAGTCCCTGGAAGCAGGTTGAATTAACCTGTAAAGACGGAGAATGGTTGGCAAAAACTATCGATATTGCACCAGATACAAGGTTGATTTACAAACAAGGTGAAATTAAAGATGGGGATAGCTTTTATGTTGCAGGTGTTCGTGCAGGAATCCCAGAAAGCGTTTTGGCCGATGTCTATGATTTGCTGGCTTTTGAAATGGACTTTGAACGTGATATTCGCGCAGGTCAGGAATTCTTTGTTTTGTACGAAGAAAATTATTCTGACGGTGCAAAGGTTGATAATGGTCGCGTTGTTGCAGTTTCGTTCCAGGCTTTGCGTGGTGATGTAAAAATGTACAGATTCAAGAAGTCTGACGGTATCGCAGGTTATTATGACGAGTCTGGAAACGGTGCGATTAAATCTTTGAAACGTACCCCAATAAATAATGCTCGCGTAACCAGCAGTTTCAGCCTGCATCGTTTACATCCGGTTTTGGGATTTACACGTGCACACAAGGGTGTAGACTTTCGTGCAGCAACCGGAACTCCGATTCCTAGTGCAGGTGCTGGTCGTGTTGTTGCACGCGGATATAATGGCGGATACGGAAACTTTATTAAAATCAGACATAATGGGTCTTATGAAACTTTATACGGTCATATGTCCAGATTTGCCAAAGGTGTTGGTGTAGGAACAGCTGTACGCCAAGGTCAGATTGTTGGATATGTTGGTGCAACAGGAATTGCAACAGGTCCACATTTACATTATGAAATTATAAAAAATGGCGTTCATGTTAATCCTATGACAGTTCAGTTGCCTGCGATTGATAATTTGAATACAACGGACAAGGAAAAATTCCTGAGTTTAAGAAAGATGATGGATTCAGCAATAAATGTGCTTGCCGAAAAACCAGATATGTTTGTTCAGATGTTATAAAAAACCGCCAATTTGGCGGTTTTTATTTTATAAAAACGTTTTCAGCGGCCAGTAATTTTCTTTTTGTTTTAATTCCACCGACACCGGAATATCCACCAATAGAACCATCCGAGCTTATTACTCTGTGGCAGGGGATTATTGGGGCCATTGGGTTTTTGCCAACGGCATTTGCAACTGCACGAACGGCATTAGGATGTCCACACATCGCGGCCGGTTTCTTATAACTGACCATTTGCCCACAGGGAATCATTGTCAACGCCCGCCAAACATCCTTTTGAAAAGGTGTTCCATTCAATTTTTCGATATTTATATTTTTCATATCCTTGATAGTATCAAAGTTTCTGATATTGTATAAATAAATTAATATATTGACAAAAATATATAAAGTATTATATTTGTCTAAAAGAGAATAATATATGAAAAATAAAAAAGAAATTTTTGAAACAGTGGAAATTATCGCAGGAAGCCTGAATATTAGTGGGTATAAAACAGTTTTGGCAACAAACCTTGTTTTGTGCAAGAACTTTTATGCTCCTGATGCAGAAAAAGTTGAAATACCAGGGCTTATAAGAGCTTGGAATGTTCTGATTAAAAATGCAACGTTTGCAGATTTTAGTAATATCGAAGAAACCGTATGTTTTGACGGGAGAAAATTAAAAAATGTAAATGCTCCGAAATACAGAATGTCTGGAAATTTGCATTTTCACTCGGCTGGTATAATCAATGCGCCAAAGGTGCAGGTAGATGGTAATTTATATGCTTTTAATGCGCATACAATAATTGTAAAAGATGTTAATGGAAAACTGTATTGTAATAAAACAGCCGTTGTCGAAGGCAATTGTAAAGAAATTAAAAGAAATGATAATTGGGTTTTTGTTAATAACAAGGTTTTTATTATAACAGAAGAAAAAAATAAAAAATGTGTGCTGGTCAGCGAGGATGGTGAATATAATCCCCATGCTATACTAAACAAATATGGAGAATGGGTTTTACACAGTAACCTTATTTCAAATATAAAAAGAGACATGGAAAAAGGTATATAATTTTTAATAAACACCCGAAAGGGTGTTTATTTAATTAAGGTTTGAATTAAGGCCTAAAATAGTGTAAAATATAACATGTGGGAGAGATGTGTTAATGGCTTTTATAAAGCGCGTTTATAACACGTTGTTTAAATTTTTATCACTTCTGTTTTTTTTGCGACATATTACTTTTAATTTTAAATATGGTCTCAAAAGGAAAGAGGGTGGTCTTTTATACCCTAAAAGATTTCAATTTATTTTAATTTGTTTTTGCTGTGTATTTATTCCTGATGTTTCTTATGCTGAATTAACAGCTAAAACATATGTTGATACAATAGCCTCAAGCAAAGTGAATACTGTGGATTTGGCAAGTATTATTGCCGCGGCCATTACCGGTAAAGAAGATACGACTAATAAAATTAAATCTGTGTCTGGTGGTGGAACTGGGATCACATCCAGTTCAACTGATACTGGGTACCCCAGTGCAAAAGCGGTTTATGATTTATCAACGACCAAGGTAAGTTTAACTGGTGATGAAACAATAGGTGGAACAAAAACATTTTCGACTGGACCAATTGTTCCAACTCCAACTTATCCGACTTTGTAGTGTTTAAAAAATGAAAAAAATATTTTTGATTTTTTTAAGTGTTTTTTTATTTTGGACCTCTGATGCGTTTTCCAATCAGGGGATAAACGTTCAGTATGTTCACAATGCCGTAATGGCAGAGCATAATATTAACATCCCAATAAATGCAGCTGTAAATCCAAATGCGGCTGCAAATATGCAATATGTCTTGTACCTTGTTGATTTAGCAAATCAATCATTGAATGGATGGGCTGTAACAAATTATGCATCAACTGCATATGCTACAACAAAATGGGCAGACACAACATCTGCAAACTATGTTTTGAAAAATTTAATAAGAATAGTACCTGTTTTTACAGCAACTACGGTTGCCAGTACAACAAGTTTCAGTTTTTACATAAGTGCAAAGGGAAATTTTTCAATTAATTGGGGTGATGGGAATACAGATACAATTACAAAAGCAAATACAACAAATACTTCATATTCTCATACATATTCAACGGCTGGAACATACCAGGTAAAAATATCTGGATTGGCAACAGGTTATAATACAAGTCCGACCGTATCTGCGATAAGTTTTTCTTCTAATAGTAAACTTGCAGGAATTAGTGGAAAATTAGGTACTATATTTCCCACAGTTGGAACCGGGGTCGGTAATCAACCGGTTTTTTATAATTTGTTTTCTAATTGCACAAATTTGGTTGGGTCAATTCCCACAGGGTTATTTGATGGTATAACAGGAACCCCGATTCCATCAATATTTCAAAACACTTTTTATGGGTGCGCTAGGTTAACAGGATCTATACCTGATGGATTATTTTCTGGTTTAACAGGTGTTCCTGCTGCAAATATGTTTGATGGTACTTTCCGAGGTTGCACTGGATTAACAGGGGCCATTCCATCAGTATTGTTTGGCAGCATGTCAGGTGTTCCAGCTTCAAGTATGTTTAATCAAACATTTTATAATTGCAGTGGGTTAACAGGTTCTATACCAAGTGATTTATTCGCTGGAATGTCGGGTGCACCAGCAGCTAGTATGTTTAATGGGACATTTTGTGGTTGTAACAGTTTAACAGGATCAATAGCTTCTGAATTATTCGCTGGAATATCGGGTTCCCCAGCAGCAAATATGTTTAATCAAACATTTTATGGTTGTGTTGGATTAACAGGGGCTATTCCATCAGGATTGTTTGGCAGTATATCAGGTGCGCCAGCAGCAAACATGTTTTATGGGACATTTTATAGTTGTACCGGTTTAACAGGCACAATACCTTCTGGGTTATTCACTGGAATTTCGGGTACTCCTGCAAGTCAGATGTTCTATGCAATTTTTTCAGGTTGTACCGGTTTAACTGGTGCAATACCTTCGGGATTATTTGGAAATATATCTGGTACACCGGCGCAGTACATGTTTTATAGAACTTTTTATAATTGCAGCAATTTAACTTCTATACCAACCAATTTATTTGGAAATATATCTGGCACGCCAGCTACGGGTATGTTTCAACAAACATTCAATGGATGTACAGGTTTAACTGGAACAATACCTTCGGGTTTATTTGGAAATATATCTGGTGCACCAGCATCAGGAATGTTTAATTCAACATTCAGTGGGTGTTCTGGATTGACTGGATCTATTCCAACGGGTTTATTTGGAAGTTTGTCTGGTGCCCCAGCTACCCAAATGTTTGATTATACTTTTATGAGTTGCAGTGGATTGACTGGATCTATTCCAACAAATTTATTTGGAAGTTTATCTGGTGCCCCAGCCACATATATGTTTGAAGGTACATTCTTGGCATGCGGTGGTTTAACAGGAACTATACCCTCAGGATTGTTTGGAAGTTTAACTGGTGCACCAGCAGTAAATATGTTCAGTGGTACTTTTCAGGGTTGTGTTGGATTAACTGGTGAAATACCATCGGGATTGTTTGGAAGTTTAACTGGTGCACCAGCACAGTACATGTTCAGTGCAACTTTTGGCGGTTGTACCGGTTTGACAGGCATACCATCGGGTTTATTTGGAAATATAACTGGGGCACCTGCACAAAGTATGTATTATGGTACATTCAACGGGTGCACCGGTTTAACAAGTTCTATTCCATCAGGTTTGTTTGGAAATGTAAGCGGGGCAGCGGCTGTTTCAATGTATTATGGAACGTTCAGTGGGTGCACTGGCTTGACAGGATCAATACCCTCAGGGTTATTTGGAAACATAACGGGCTCTCCGGCTGCAAATATGTTTCGTGATACATTCAGAAATTGTTCAAGCTTAACCGGAACAATACCATCCGGATTATTTGGCAGCATATCAGGAAGCCCAACTAACTATATGTTTAATTCAACATTTAATGGGTGTAGTGGTTTGACAGAGTTGGGTGGTTTTGAAAACTGTACATTTACATCTGGAACTTCAGTTTATTATCCAATTGGTGGAACATTTTATGGATGTACAAGTGCAACTGGGGAATCCCCGTCAGATAAAAATGGAATGAAGTTCTATAACTGGGATACATCTACATCATCATTACAAACATTTTATGGTGATACAAATCTATCAGATTACAGTACAATCCCATCAACAAGAAAATAAAAAACACCCATAACGGGTGTTTTATTCTGAAAACTGGTGCGCCCAGAAGGATTCGAACCCTCAGTCTTCTGATCCGTAGTCAGATGCTTTATCCAGTTAAGCTATGAGCGCAACGGGGCTAATTTTATATTAAATTCATCAAAAAGCAAGAAAAAATAACATGTTTTTAGTATAATATCTGATATGTATTGACAAAGTCGTTATACAGTCTATATTATTAGCACAAATTTTGAAATTAATAAAATACCAATGCGAAAAGAAAAACAATTTTATGTGCCTCATGTAAGTTTTTACCTGAATGCCTATGTAACTTATTTTTGTAACCGTGCGTGCGAACATTGTCTTACTTGTTCCAGTCCGAAAAGATCCAAAGAAATTTTACCGTTTGAAGATATTTTGTTTTATATTCATGAATTCAAAAAAAGTAACAATTTTAGGCATGTAGTATTAAATGGTGGAGAAGCAACATCTGCATATTATTTTCATTCTGATGATTATATGTCAATTCTTTATACTGAACTGTTAAAAAATAAATGCAATATAGAGTTGCATACAAATTCTGTTTGGGCCAGTTCGGCAAAAGCTGATATTATATGGCAAGATTTAAAAATTTTGGATAATCCTGATAAATGTGGAAGTTCTGAAAATATTTTGGATTTGTCTTGCGATAAATATCATAAAAATATGAAAGAGATAAAAGAAAGTATTAAAATTTTGTCAGGTTCTGAATTTAATCAAAAAAAACTTTCAAAGAAAATATTATCTTTTAAAAATGATCCTATTGTTGCCGAAGTTCAAAATTATCAAAAAAAAGATTATCCAAAATCTGACATTTTTTATTCAATTTATAATGATGTTATTAAAACTGGTCGAGCAGCAAAAAATAATATAGGTATTGATGTACCATTCTTTGAATATCAGACGGAATATACAACATTTATAAATTTTTGGTCAGATTTTATGATAAGTCTTTATCCAAACAGAACTGCTTCAATAGGGGCTTCTCATGATGGTAAACGAAGAGTTTCTTATGTTAATAAAGACGGTTCATTAAAATCATGGGAACAGCTGTATCCACAGCTTGTACAGAAATATCTTGATTGTTATAAGGCAGATAAATGCAATTTATTAGATATAAAAGTTTTAACCAGAGCTTTTGTGCCAAAAAACTGTAGATAAAAAATTATTTTCCGTTTCCATAATACGCTTTGTTATAACATATTCTGCATACAGAAAGATAATTCTCGTCACCAATTGAGAATTGTTCTCCTTCTCGAATAACATTCCCGTTTTTGTCTTTACGCAAATGATGTGTTGCTTTTCTTAAACACTCTTCTGTCTGACAACTTGATTCAATTATGTGTAAATTTGCTCCAACTTCTACAAGTCTTTGGGATGCAGGGAACAGGTGTTGATTACTATCTACCATCAAACCATAACACATCACAATAACATTTTTATTATCGGCAATATCAACCATAATATCGATATTGGATGGTTTAAAGAACTGAACTTCATCAATAAATAAAATTTTAGTATCTTTTTTTTATTGAATAACTAGAAAGGTCGGGTAAAGCCAAAGCTGGTGTTTTAATCATATTTCCTGGACCACCCATACGTGATACAACCTCTGATTTAGAAAATCTATTATCAAAAGAAGGTTTTAACACTTCTACACCTACACCTTTTTTTCGAAAATTAAATGCATTAGAAATAAGAAAACCAGATTTTAGAGACCCCATAACACCATAATGAAAATGTAAATTTGCCATATTTTGCCTTTTAGGTTGACTACATACTTTCTAATCTTTTAATACGTTCAGCGACCGGTGGGTGAGTTGCAAAAGCTTCACCAATAAATTCGCGTGGTGCTGTTGGATCTGCAATGCACATTGCCGCCATAGATTTTACTTTGTCTAGGCATTCAACACGAGAATCTTCGGTAATCTTGCGCAGCGCAGATGCCAATAATTTTGGGTTTCTGGTAATTTGAGCACCTGTGGCATCCGCTGCAAATTCACGCTTTCTGGATATTGCCATACGAAGTATTGGTGTGATAATCCAATTGAAAACCATAAATGCCAGCCATACCATTAACAAAATTGCACCGTTGTTATTCTTTTCATCACTGCTGCGGTTGCCCCCATACATGGCTGTGCGTAAAATAATATCCGCTGCGAACACAGTAACACCAATTCCGGTTACCAATAACATATCTAATCTGATATCACGATTTCCAATGTGTGCCATTTCATGTGCAATTACACCTTCCAGCTCCAGACGGCTTAATTTTTTTATAATTCCGGTGGTCAGTGCAACACTGGCGTCTTTGGGACTGCGTCCGGTTGCAAAAGCATTCAAAGATTCATCTTGGATTATATAAACACGAGGGCGGGGCAGTCCCGCAGCCAATGCAACATTTTCAACACTGCGAAAAACCTCGCGGTATTGTTCTTCATCTTCGTGAATTTCGGTTGCATTTGCAGAAGACAACATCATTGAATCACCAAAAGCCCAAGATATTCCCAACCAAACAAAGCAAGCCACAAACGTTGGAATTGCAACCATAGTTGTTGTATCAATCGCCTTTTGTAACGGTGCTACCATCCAAACAAACAAGAAAACTAATGCAATAAAAATTACAGGAAATAAAATAACCAAAATTGCAGTTTTTACATTATTGCTGCGAATATGATCATAAACAGTTTTAACTTTTTTCATAATTACTTCTTTTAATCATGACAATTATAGATAAAAAAAGAATTTTTTCAATCTAATCTGATTTAACTTTTTTAATAAATATTTCAAAGCAACCATTGTTAATCGTTTTCCAAGAACGAATTTTATTGGCAAGTATCCCATTGGTTATCCAATCTTGGAATTTTGGTTTTAATATTCCGCTGGCACCAGTAATTATTCTCGCGCTTTTTATGCCTGAATTTATTAACTCATTAATTTCCGCCCATGCTTGTTCTTCGGTTTTTTGATGAAGATCCAAAGTAAAGTGTTCTGGGATTGGTTTTTTTTCTGGAATAAGCCGACTTAACTTTAATTCTGAACGAACTTGTTTTTTTACACTACTTTCATCTGGTGAAAAATCTTCACCAATCATTTTATGCAAATCAAAATCAGACAATTGTTTCATACTGGGTTATGTTAAAGCCAGTAATAGAAAAGTCCATAAAAAAATCCGCCGAAGCGGATTTAATTTTAAATACTGTCAGCATTTACCCATTTACCGCTTTTCAGCAATCCTGGGGTCATACCTTCGTTTGTACGCAAAGCATCAATAGTGCTGCGAGCCTTGGTTGCATCCAAATTGCTGATGCGAACCTTGAACATATCGCCTTCTTTGGTTACTGTTGCGTTACCGTATGTGCTGATTTTCTGTGCCAGATTTTTTGCACCATCTTCTGCATAGAAAGCGCCAGCTTGAATTGTGTATTCACCGGTTGTTGCAACTGGTTCTGCTGCGACTGGTGCAGCTTCAACTGGGGCAGGTGTTTCTGTTACTGCTGGTTCTGTTGTACCAACAGTTGCATTCTTTACAGCTGTGCTTTGATCTGCCAAAACTTGAACTTGGACCTTGGTTTGACCGTTAAAGCTTAACTTGCGTGCAACAGCAGGGGAAACGTCCATAATTCTGGTGTTAACAAATGGACCACGATTGTTTATACGAACGATTGCAGATGTTCCATTGTCCAAGTTTGTAACTTTGGCAATTGTTGGCAAAGGCAATGTTTTGCTGGTTGCAACCATTTGGTCAATATTAAATGTTTCACCGTTGCTGGTTTTTGAACCATTCAATTCTGCTGGGATAATTCCGGCAACACCAGTTTGATCATAAGTTAAATCTTCGGCTGGGACGTATTGAGTATCTTCGACCTTATAAGCACTGCCAACGTAATATTTTGGTGCAGCAGCTGTCAAATAAGCATCTGTTGTGTCTGGGGTTGTTGATGTTGTTGCATCTTTGGAAATCAAAGTTTCCTCGGAAATTCCATCAGCACCATATCCGCCCATATTATTTTCTGATGTGCCATAATCGCTACATGCGGCCAGTAAAGCTGTTAATACTGCCAATGATACAAGTTTTTTCATTATGAACTCCTTACATTCTTGAACGTAATTGTATCATATAAAAAGCTATGTTTCAACTAAGAATTATTAAATTTTCTTTCCTATGATATATGCAATCGGCAGATATAAGATTCCAAACACTGCGATTGCACCACCAAGTGCGAATATGCTGTTAATAGGTGCAAACCAAAGTACTGTACCGAAAACAGCGGAAAGAGTTCCAAAAGCAATCATTGCGCGGACTGTACGGGCTTCTAATTTGAACAATGCACGTTTTTTGCACGCGCGCGCCAGTAGATAGTTTTTCAAGTATCCGCTGATAAGTAATCCCAATGGAATTGCTAAATAGTTAACAAATGGGAATAATACTACGTGCAGGATACTGGCAACAATTAATGAAACAATGCTGGTTTTTACAGGTGTTCTGACATCTTGGGCGGCATATAATGTTTTGCTGTAAATCTGGCTGATAACCATTGCAGGTAATACAAAAACTTGAATCATAATTGCATGTGAAACTGCGTCTGTGGATGCGGATGTCCATGCCCCATATTCAAACAAAAATTTGATAATTGGATTTGCTAAAACGAACAATCCAACCATGCTTGGAAAAATCAGCATCATAGACTGTCTGATTGAAGAATTCTGCTGAATATAAACGCTGCGCATATTTTTTTCTGCGATTGCATTTGATAACGAAGAAAGCAAAACCGTCCCAGCTGCCAAACCAATCATAGCAAAAGGCAGTTGAATAATTCTGTCTGAAAAATAAAGCCAAGAAACAGCACCGCTTTGATAACTGGCAACCAAAGTTCCAACAATAATATTCAGCTGATAAAATCCGTTTCCAAAAATGCTGACAGCAAAGCGTTTAAACATTTGTTTAATTTTTGGTGTCCATTTTGGCACTATTAATTTCAATCCAAAATGTTTGCTGCGTATTCTGCCTAATAAAATAATAACTTGCAGTACTCCGGATGCAACAACGGTCAAAGCCATCATAAATAGTAATGTTTCATTAACGTGACCGCCTAAGAAAAACAGCAGGCATATTAGCATAACATTCAGCAAAACTGGCATAAAAGCAGCCAGGGCAAATTTTGAAAATGCATTCAAAACAGCAGATAAAAACGCTGCTACGCAAATAAATATGACGTAAAAGAACATTACGCGCGCTGTGAATATGGTCAAAGCAACCTTTCCTGGGTCATGAAAAAATCCAGGTGCCAGAATAAAAATAATCAATGGCATAAATATTTCAAACAGCAATGTTATACCCAGCAGGATAACTACCAGCCAAGAAAAAACATTCTTGGCAAAGTTTTCATCTTTCTTTTGGTCGGTGAACATCGGAATAAAAATAGCAGACAAAGCACCTTCGCCTAACAGGTCGCGGAAAAGATTAGGCAGCTTGAATGCGGCAAAAAAAATGTCGGACAAACGTCCAGCACCCAATACACGCGCAACCATAGCATCACGTACATAACCAAATACTCGACTGATGCCGGTCATTACCCCTACGCCAAAAATATGTTTGCCAAGCTTCACAAATGCGATTATACTCATGGTCAAAGGAAAAGCAAGAATGAAAAAAATAATTTTAGTTTTCGCAGTTATGGCTGGCTTGACTGCTTGTGGTGGTAAAAAGATAGAACCTGAACAAACATTACCGGAAATTTATAACAAAGGGTATACCCAGTTGCATAAAGAAAATTATGACAAGGCTGCAACCGAGTTTTTGAATGCTGAAAGTCAATTTCCAGCCAGTCCCTGGGCGGCCGATGCATTGGTTATGGCGGCATATTCCCAGTATATGGATGGTGATTTTCCTGGTGCTTTACTGACTACGGATCGTTTTATGCGTTTTCATCCGGGTCATTCAGATGTTGCATATGTTTTGTACCTTCGCGGAATGTGTTATTATCGTCAGGTTTCAGATGTTCGTCGCGAACAAGGTATGTCAACGTATGCGCTGCAACAGTTTCAACAATTGGTGGACAGATTCCCAAATTCCCAGTATGCAGAAAACGCAAAGAATAAAATTATTATCTTGAAAAACTATCTGGCTGGCAAGGTTATGTATTCTGCCAGAACCGATATGACAAAGGAAAATTGGCCATCTGCGATAAATCGTTTACAGTCAATTGTTACAGACGCCCAAGAAACCAAAATGACGCCCGAGGCTTTGTTCAGATTGACCGAGGCATACACAGCCATCGGATTGCCGAACCAAGCAGACGGTTTTGCAAAAATGTTACGGACTAATTTTCCAGATAACGAATGGACCAAGAAGTTGAAATAAAAAAACCGCCAACCGGCGGTTTTTTATCGGATAGTTTTTATCATAGAGTTTTGTATAAATACAAATGCCTTAGATGTGTTCGCAATTGGTTTATGAACCAGTTCAATCTTTTTTTTCTTAATAGCATCTTTTATAAAATCAGAATAACTTGATAAGTCATATGATTCTGCATAAACGACTCGTTTTACACCAGATTGTAAAATGTTTTTAATACACTCATTGCATGGTTGTACGGTACAATATATTGTTGATCCTTGTAAGTTGTATCCTCCACCTTCTTTTGATTTAAAAAGTAATGCATTCATTTCAGCATGAATTTCGTTATCTAAAGAAAATTTATGGTGTTCTTCTCTATTAAAAAGTGGAGAGTTCTTTTTTGGAAATAAATCATCACAATTTTGACAGCCTTCGGGTGTTCCGTTTATGCCAGTTGATATTATCCTTTTGTTTTTTACTAATAGTGTACCTACTTGACGAGATACACAATGCGATCCACTTGCCATCGCAAAAGCCATAATTAAAAATATTTCATCCCAATCTTTTTTATTTGCTGTTTCTAAAGAAAATTCTGAAAAATTATTTCTTTTCTTTGTTCTTTTTATTTTTTTTGCAATGTTGTTATTTACAGAATCAACAATATTATTTTCTTTTATATATTGCAATAAACCAATTCGTACTATAACCAAAAAATTTATAATATCATCAACATTTTCTTTACAACGGTTAATATTTTTTGCAAGACCTTTAATTAATTGGGCTAAACTGGAACATAATTTATATGTATTAACCCTTATTTTGTTTTTTGATATAACCAGCGAATTTACTTTTTCTTCTATATTAAAAGAAGTTATAACGTGTTGCATTGTTATAAAAACATCAGCAATTTCAGAAGATATTGCAGATTTATTTTTTCTTGTTTTTAGTAACTCGATAATCAATTCGGAGTTTTCTTCTACATTTATGAGATTTTGAAAATTATATCCATTTTTTTCCAAAAGGAAATTTGACAGTTCACGCATAGAATCGAAATCTATTGAATTTTGAATGTTTAAAATGTTCATACTTGGCTTCCATTAATTGAACATTCTCTCTGGGGTTAAGTTTTACAGAAAATAAATAGGTTTTCAAGATTTTTATTCACTTTTATTTTTTGTGTGGTAATATCGCGATATGACTGAAAATATTAATAAAACTTATTCTGGGTTTGTGGCGATAATTGGACCGACAAATGCCGGAAAATCAACACTTTTGAACCAAATTATGGGCCGCAAGGTTTCAATTGTATCACACAAGGTACAAACGACCCGTACCCGCCTGCGCGCTGTGAAAATGGTGGGCGAAAAACAGCTGATTTTTGTGGATACACCCGGTGTATTCAAACCTGCACGTCGATTGGATAGGGCAATGGTTGGTGCCGCCATGGACGCAATTTCGGATGCTGATGCTGTTTTATTACTGATTGACGCGACCAAGGGGATAACTGATACTATTCGTGAATTGACCAATAAAATCAAAGAACATAAAAATCTATTCGCTGTTATAAACAAAACAGATGCAATCAGAAAACAGGATTTGCTTCCAATAGCTGCCGAGTTAAATGGTATGGCAGATTTTTGCGAGATATTTATGACGTCGGCTTTGAAAAATGATGGTATTGAAAAAATGCTGATTTCATTGGCAGATGTTATGCCCGCCGGACCCTATTTATTTGATGCGGTTGATGCACCTGATGTTCCGGATAATTTATATTTGGCTGAACTGACACGCGAAAAGATTTATAAATATATTCACCAAGAATTACCTTATCATATTCATGTTGTTACGGAAAAAGTTGATGTTGACCCCGAAGGTGTCTTGGAAATTCATCAAAAAATCGTTGTTAAATCCGAAGGTCATAAAAAAATAATAGTAGGGCGTGGCGGTTTACAATTAAAACAAATTGGTACCGATGCACGCCATGATATCCAAGACCAGTGGGGCGTAAATGCACGTCTGCATTTATTTGTTCGTGTTGAACCAGACTGGGAAGAAAAAGCCGAAAACTATGAAGACCAGGGTTTAGAGTTTAAAAAATAATTATCCAAATTGAACACTTCTGATTTTGATTTTGAACTGCCAGAAAATTTAATCGCGTCGCATCCACTGGAACGGCGCGATGCTTCGCGTATGCTGGTTTTGCCAAAAAATGAAGACAAGCATATTCGTGATTTTTTGGATTATTTACAACCTGGCGATGTAGTTGTTTTTAATAACAGCAAGGTTATTCCTGCAAGATTTGATGCGTCTGGATATGAAATTACATTGCATACCCATATTTCTGATAATACTTGGTGGGGATTTGCCAAAAAATTTAACAAACTGCAAATTGGTGAAAAATTAAAATTAACCGACGGTACAGAAATAGAAGTTGTTGATAAAAACGATGAATCTGGCTTAGCTGTGAAGTTTTTATGCAATGATGTTTTGTCTGTTCTGGATCGTGTTGGAAAAATGCCATTACCACCGTACATGAAGCGTCCAGACGAAGAATCTGACCGTGACCGTTATCAAACTGTTTATGCAAACCCGGTTGGCTCTATGGCGGCACCGACTGCCGGGTTGCACTTTACGAATGAAATGCTAAGTGAAATTGAAAAACGCGGTGCTAAGATTGTAAAGATAACTTTGCACGTTGGCGCTGGTACTTGGATGCCTGTTAAAACCGAAGATTTATCCAAACACAAAATGCACAGTGAATGGGGGCAAATCACCACCGAACAAGCATCAATTATAAATTCTGCAAAACGTGTTATCGCTGTTGGTACAACATCTTTGCGATTACTGGAAAGTGCCGCAGCTTGTCTTATCCCTAGCGAGTGTGAAGTATTACCAGAATGTCAACGATTGGGTATGTCTCCCCCCCCAGAGGGGGGAGTGTCGCCAAAATGGCGACAAGGGGGGGAAAATAGAAAATACTCAAATCGTGCTTTATCCGCCGCAAAATCCTTGCGACAAAGTATGACAATGTATGAATGTCTGTTGTGGAAAAAATTACGCAAATCACCGAATGGATTTGCTTTTCGCAAGCAACATCCAGTTGGAAAATACATTGTTGATTTTATAAACTTGGATAAAAAATTAATCATTGAATTGGATGGTGCATTGCACGGGGAAGAAAGACAAATAATTCATGACGCGATACGGGATAAGTTTTTACAAGATTTAGGTTTCAGAATTATCAGATTTTGGAACAACGAAGTGTTTAAAAAAATGGATATGGTTTTAGATACAATTTATCATTATCTGACTCACGATGATGTTCCGGATTTGGTTGCCCCCCCTCGGCTAACTTCGTCAGCCACTCCCCCCTCTCGGGGGGGAGACATCTTCCTCTTGGGGGTGAGACAAAAACCTCGCGTTCAACCATTTTGTGCAACCACTGATATTTTTATAACCCCAGGTTATAAGTTCCAGGTGGTTGATGTTTTGCTGACCAATTTTCATCTTCCTAAATCTACATTGTTTATGTTAGTTTGTGCATTTGCAGGAACGGACGAAATGAAATCGGCATACGCACACGCAGTGGCCGAAAAGTACCGCTTTTTCAGTTATGGTGATTGCTGTTTATTATTTAATAAAAAGGATTAAATATGAAATTCGAACCACAACTACACAAACTTTCAAATGGTATAACTGTCTTGCTTGATCCGATGGATATTGAATCGGTCAGTATGGAATTTACATCACATACTGGTGGTCGTGATGAATCAGAATCTGAATTGGGCATTACGCATTTCATGGAACATATTTTTATGAAGGGAACGCCGTTACACCCATCCCCACGTTCCATTAAAGATTATATAGAAAATAATGCCGGAACAATAAATGCAAGCACTGGAAATTCTAGTGTGCAAATTTATGGTCGAATATTGTCACAGAATTTGGTTGTCCTGGCAGAATTGGTTTCAGATTTATTAAAAAATTCATTGTTTGATGAAAAAATAATAGAAAATGAAAAACCTGTAATCCTGGATGAATATCGTCGTTCGCGCGATGATAAAGATCGAGAATTTTTCCATTTTCAAGCAGATAAATTGTTTAATGGTAGTGGCTTTGCAAACAGAATTTTGGGAACACCAGATACCATACAATCTTTTAATCGCGAGCAATTATTAAAGTATAAAGATACCAGAATATCTGCAAGAAATTCAATAATTGCTATCAGTGGAAAAATAAATGATTCATCGGCACTGTTGGAAAAACTAGAAGATTTATTTTCTTGGTTACCATCAATTGATGTATCCAGTAATTCAGAAATAAAAATAACACCAACTTCGGCGCATAATTTAAAGCCTGAACAAAAAAATGTAATGTTAAGAATTGGTTTTGCTGATGTATGGCCACAAACATTTGAAAATAGATTTCGTCAACAATGTATGGCAAGATTCGAAAGCATTTTATCTCGTCGTTTACATGATAAAGTTCGAAACGAAAATGGATTGGTTTATGGTATTGGTACCAGTGGTATTGGGAATGAAAACACTTTTGTAAATCAAATTTCTACGAACTCTGCACCTGGTAATTTGGAAAAAATAGTTTTTTTATGTGCAAATGTATCTGCAGAAATTTTAAATAAAAAATTAATAACCCAGGAAGAATTAAATATAGATAAAACAAGACGTTTGTTGGGCGATGCTGATTTTCTTGAATCTCCAACGAGTAGATGTGACAGGTTGATAGATTTTTATAGAAAATTTGAAAAATTATATGATTACTATGATACAGTCAGAATGGGTAAATCAATAACTCTGGAAGATGTTTATGAAAATACAAAAGATTATTTTTTGAATCCTGTTGGAATTTTAACTCAAGGGCCAGAATTTGATGCAGACCTAAAATCAATTTGGGAAGAAAGTTTTAAGTAATAAAGGTAAATAATGTCGTTAAAATTTAATCTTATTAAAACTGATGGTGGGGCACGGCGGGGCAGTGTTGAAACTGCACACGGGGATTTTCAAACACCTGCTTTTATGGCGGTGGGTACCGCTGCAACGGTCAAGGCACTTACCATGGACCAGGTTGCCGCAACCGGCACCGAAGTTATCCTGGGAAATACTTATCACTTGATGATGCGACCAGGTGGTGACTTGGTTGAGCAAATGGGCGGGCTGCATAAATTTTCTGGCTGGCGCGGACCAATTCTGACCGACAGTGGCGGGTTTCAAGTTATGTCACTTTCCAATCTGACCAAGATGCGGGAAGAAGGTGTGGAATTTACATCGCATATTGACGGCGGAATAAAGCATTTTTTAACCCCAGAAAAATCTGTTCAGATTCAGCATCAACTGGATTCAAATATCACAATGGTTTTGGATGAATGTCTGCATTTACCGGCACCGCGCGATCGGGTTGAAAAAAATGTTGAAATGGTAACCCGCTGGGCGCGCCGTTCGCGGGACGCTTTTGTTGACCGCGATGGGTACGGAATTTTTGCAATTGTCCAGGGCGCAGACCAAAAAGATTTGCGCGAAAAATCTGCGCACGAATTAACCGCAATTGGATTTGATGGTTATGCGGTTGGTGGGCTTGCTGTGGGTGAACCCCAAGATGTTATGTTTGATATGATTGCACACACAACCCCACTGTTGCCAAGCGATAAACCACGCTATTTAATGGGTGTTGGAACTCCATTGGATATTCTGGGGGCGGTTGAACGCGGAATTGATATGTTTGATTGTGTAATGCCAACGCGTGCGGGACGCACCGCCCAGGCCTTTACACGTCACGGCACAATGAATTTACGAAATGCAAAGTTGCGTTATGACGCAGCTCCACTGGACGATAAGTGTGGTTGCCCGGCATGCAAACTTTCGCGGGCGTATTTACATCATTTGACCAAGTGTAACGAAATTCTGGGGGCAACATTGCTGACCCAGCATAATTTGTGGTTTTACCAGGATTTAATGCGCGATATTCGAACCGCCATAGAGCAGGGTCGCTTTGCAGAATTTAAAAAAGAATTTATTGAAAATTATATTGGTGATATGGATGACAAGTAAAGATGTGTTTGAAAATGCTACGATAGAATTGGAAGAACGTATAAAAGTTATAACAGAAATATCAATGCAATTTAACGAAAAGAAAGCAGTTGAATTTGGAATTAAATTCAAAAATTGGATTTTAAACAATATTCCTGACGATTTATTAAATTATGCTGTTAATTGGAAATCTTTGTATTCTGATGAAAGAAAAAAGGCAGCCAGAGGATTTGTTTATTTTTTGGCTGAATATAAAAAAGTGAAAATAAAAAGTGTTCACTTTAAGAATGTTTTTGCCGAAGATGAAGATGTTTTGTCTGAATGTGGTGATAAAGTTTTTAATTTTTATAATAAATTTTTAGAAAAAGATAATTTTAATGATATTATAGGATATATTGCACATGAAATGACGCATTTGTTTCAAGATGTTTTTCAAACATCGTTATCTCATGAAGTTGCACGCAAAGGTCAGCTTTATTATGTTGAACCAATTGAAAATGAAAGTTTGTATAAATCCAACCCCTGTGAAAGAGAATCTGATATTGTCGAAAATATAATTGGGGGTAATTTTATGCAGGAAATACTGAAAAATAATTTTATTGAAACATTTAATTATAAGAATTAAAGTTTTTACCAAATAAAGGAGATTTTAATGAAACAAAAAGAACAGATTGAAATAATTGATCGCGGTGGTGCAAAAACTGTTGCCAAGAAGACCGCCTTTATCACACGCGTTAAACGTATATTTTGGATATTTTCAATCATATGGGTGGCTTTTGTCGCATCGTTCCCATTGTATGTAAAAAATAACTATGCCGGCCCAATCAAAAAAACAATCGTAGTTTCGATGTTTTTTGATTTGCAAAGAAATATTTCTGAACAATACGAAAAATTATTGGCTGGAATTAAAAATTCTATCAATTTGGAAAAACCAATTTCTATTGCAATTGATAAAGTTAAAATCGCAGACAAAGGTGTTGCAACTGCAAAACAAGCAACTTCAACTGCAAACAGACTGAGTGGGATTGCAGGTCAATTTGGTATAAAAACTAATGAAGTTGACAAGGTTGTATCCAAGGTTGATAACAGCACAAACTTGGTTAATAAAAAATTGGATAGTGTAAAGAAAGAATTGGTTTCTGTATCACAAACCGAAGTCGACAAAATGGTTGACGAAGCAATCAAAAAACAATTGGATAAAAGCAGCGGGGGTCTGGGAACAACATTGTTAACCGATTATGGAATTCGCCATGTTTATCCTTGGCGTCCATCATCTTGGCCAGTTGGCGTAAAGATTTACAACGATTTAGAAAAATCCAGTGTAGGCGTTGTTCAAATCTTGACCAGCACAGTTGATAAATATTTCAGCTATGCTGCATGGGGATTGGTTGCAGCTGCATGGTTAATTGGTTTGCTTATTTGGATGATGATATTCAAAAAGGTCAAAGCACTGTTGTCACCATTCCTTGTATGTCCACGCTGTGGTCACATATTTGCAGACAAACGCACAGCATACAGTCTGTTGAAAGTTTTAAAACCTTGGACTTGGTTGTAAAATAAATCGAAAAATAAAAACCGCCAATTGGCGGTTTTTTAAGCATATTGTTTTTGTAAGTTTGAAATATATTTTTCAATAGTCGCATTCAGATTACGATTACCATCTTCCTCTAAAACACTTTTTATTTCATGCTCTGTCCATCCAGCGTACCACATCATTGGTATAAGTCCCATGTTTAATAAGTTATGTCTGTTACCATCATGCCAATCAATCAATAACCATTTTACTTTTTCTATTAATTTCAGATTTGGTCCTGTGTGATTTGCAAAAGAAGCTCTGAAAGCGGCTAATTCTTCTTCGCGTTGTTTTTGTTTTTGTAGATATTCTTGATATGCAGGACGCCAATCAATATCTAAAATATTATTTGTTTGATGTACTAATTTTTGCAATTTATTTGTATCTGGTCTTACAATATCTGGGCGTCTGGTTGCTCTTCCGTTATTACTGCAAGAGAAATCCAGAATATTTGATGTATAAATAAATTCTTTCTTTTTAGTATCATATTTTTTCGATACCAGATTATATTTTTCTGCCAGATAGAAAAACAACCATCTGTATTCCGATTTATTATTTGGAACATCTTTTATTGTGCATCTCATATGCAAAGATTTATTTCCAGAAAATACAATACGATTTATAACATTCAATGATACCAAGTGTTTAGCTAAGTTGACTTGGTCTTCCAAAGACAAATGATCCATTTCATAAAGAAAACTGCAAAAACCAAAATTTGCATCCGCAGGCGAAGGTTCTCCAGACTTGCTTAATAATGGCGGGTTTGGTACTAGCGGATTAATGGATTCAAATTCGCCGACTTTGGAATAATATCTTTTACCTGTATCAGTTGCTGCAAATGGAATTCCACGTGGAATAATAATGCTGGTTTCTGGCATAATTTCAAAATCGGGCAGGCTATGTTTATTCAGGTTTACAGGTTTTATCTCATATGTTTGTTCAATGTTTGATGAATTGTCTGATTTGTTTTCATTAAACAAATCCAGGCTTAATTGTTTTGAAAATAAATTTCCGGAACTAAGTTGAATATTCAAGAATTCTGGAATATCAATACCATAAAGATTCATATTTTCTGAAGTAATTTTTTGTTTTAGTTCTTTTATTTTATCTGCACATTCAGGTGCAGTTTTCTTTTTAGTGGATATATCATGATAGATATTTATTAGATTATTTTCATATGATTTTTTAACTTCCATTACCCATATTTCATCATTGGAAAATAAGTGTTGATCGCGATAAAAAGATATCCCTTCTGTATCACGGAATTTTATACCCCAATTATCAATATGACTGCGACCATTTCCTTTTTCTATACTATTAATGTTTTCAAAAGAAACTGATTGATGATATTCTGAAAACAAGGATTTTTTGTTAAATAAAGAATCAATATTTTTGTCGGCTCGCTTTGATAATTCTAACTGATATCTGGTTTGAATAAAAAATTTTGCAGCCAACGCATCTAATTTATTTGAACCTACAAATGTTGCATCTTCTTTTATTGATTTGTATATATAATCACAAAATTTATCAATTTGTTCACTTAAAAAAATCATTATGTGTGGTGCAATATAAGGAATTGGTGAGTTTGTTTTTGAATTTTTGATAACTTGTTTATAAATTTTTTCAAACGATTGTAGTTCATTAGGTTTATAAGCAGTTGCAAATAAAGTGTCAAAAATATGATTATGTAATAAATCTCTTACTTCAAAATAAAAAACTCTACCATTGAAGAGTTTTATTAAATTTCCTATACGAGCCTGAAAAATATCCGAAATTGTTTTTAGTTTTTCGCCGCGTATAAAATCCCATGTAGGTTGAATTAAATCGGATAGTTCGCAATCAGCAAATGCAAAATATGATCGAGCAAAAGCCATTTTTTCATAAGTAAAACCGTTTGAATCCCGTATAATTTTATTAGCAGCAGTACTTATCATCAAATATGCGCTGTATCTGGATAACCAAATGTTATCAAATCCATGATCGAAATATTTATATTTATGATGTATGTGTCGTTCTGGAATTTTGCATTCTGTTATAAGAAATTTTAAATCTTTTCTGGACGGTGAAATTTTGTTGTTAGTGATTATTTCCATCAAATCATAAAAATTCCAACAATCGTTTTTATTAATGGTTCCTTTGGAGGCGTTTAATTTTTCAAAGATATTTTTAAATAATGAATTTGATTGTTCTTCATCGGTATAGAATTTAAACACAGGGCTGAATTCAATTGGTTTTGTATCACAGGGAATTCCAAAAAGTTCATTTATAATGGAATATATTTTTGCAGTTGTTTCAGATTTAAGTTTTCGCGCTTTGACCATACGCACGTGGGCGGTGTCCAATGTACCTGAAAAATTATCAGAATATAAATCTTGCGACATAATTGAAAATTTTATACTAAAATAAGTTGTTGTCAATAAAATACAAATAAAAATCTCGAAAAATAAAAAAACTTGCAAAGTTAAAAAGAATATGTAAAAATCCCCTGGCTGTGCGAGCGTAGCTCAGTTGGCTAGAGCGCAACCTTGCCAAGGTTGAGGTCGAGGGTTCGAGCCCCTTTGCTCGCACCAGAATTTTAAATGGTGCATAAAATTGTTAAACCTGATAAAATCTTATAATTAAAGTGTGCGACCATCGGTAAAAATTACGACGGGCGCACTTTTGCGCCCGTTTTTTAATAAAAAAGGAAACAAAATGGCATTAAATCCGCAACGTGAAGCTTATATCGAAAGGTTGAATAAGCTGGAAGAACTGGGTGTGGTGGCTTACCCACATATTTACACACCAAAAAATACAGCGGCCGAATTGCAAGAAAAATACAAAGATTTGGGCAATGATGTTGTTTTGAATGATGTTGCAAATGTTGCTGGTCGTATTATGGCTTATCGTAATGGTGGTATGTTCATTGTTATAAAGGATGCCAGCGGTAAAATACAACTTTTGTGCAACAAGGGTGATTTTGATGAAAAACAGCAAGCTGTTCTGAAATTGTTGCGTCCGGGTGATTGGATTGGTGCAACTGGCACAATTCGCCGTACAGCAGCAGGCGAACTGACAGTTGCTGTTTCTGGGGATATAACGGTCTTGGCGAAAACTTTATTGCCATTGCCAGAAAAATATCATGGTTTGACCGATACCGAAGCCCGATATCGTCAGCGTTATTTGGATATGATTATGTCCGATGAATCACGCGAAACATTGATTAAAAGATTTGAAATTGAACAAGAAATCCGCAAATTTATGATTGAACGTGGATTTTTAGAGGTTGAAACACCAATTCTGCAAGAATCCAAGGGCGGGGCAACAGCGAAACCTTTTATTACACATCATAATTCCTTGGAACGCGACTTGTTTATGCGTGTTGCACCAGAATTGTTTTTGAAAAGATTAATTGTAGGCGGTTTGCCACGTGTTTTTGAAATTGGAAAAATGTTCCGTAACGAAGGAACCGATACCAGACACAATCCTGAATTCACTATGATGGAAGCCTATCAACAATTCGCAGATTACAACGATATGATGAATTTGGTTGAACAACTGGTCGAAAGGGTATGCTTGAAATTCAACGGTACAACCAAAATGCAATTTGGTGACAAGATTGTCGATGTTAAAACACCTTGGAAACGTGCAGGTATGTTAGATTTGATAAAAGAAAAGACAGGTGTTGATTTCTTGGAAATTGCCGATGCTAAATCTGCACACAAGGCTGCTGAAAAACTGGAAGTTCATGTTGAAAAAAATGCAACTTGGGGCGAAGTAGTCGAAGAAGTATTTAATGAAAAAGTCGAAGAATCTCTGGAAGGTCCAATTCATGTTACAGACTATCCGGTGGAAGTTTCGCCACTGACAAAAACACATCGTTCAAATTCACGTTTGGTTGAAAGGTTTGAAACCAGAATCTTTGGAATGGAATTATGCAATGCGTACAGTGAATTAACTGATCCGCGTGATCAACGTTCACGCCTGGAAGCCCAAGCGGCAAAACGTGCAGGCGGCGATGACGAAGCAGATATGATGGACGAAGATTTTATTACTGCACTGGAATACGGAATGCCACCAACGGGTGGAATTGGAATCGGAATTGACAGACTGGTGATGATGGTTTTGAACAAAGAATCAATTCGTGATGTTATTGCTTTCCCAATTTTGAAAGAAAAGAAATAATAAAAATGAAAAATCAAATACTCGAAAATAACGTGGAAGTTATCACGGCTGATAACGACCGAAAAAATCTTGCTGCGATTGATAGTGCGGAACAACAAGGTCGGATTAATTCCGAGGCTGCGGAATATTTGAAAACTCTTTATTCAAATGGAATGGATCGTTTTCGAGAAGTTTTCCATGTTTTGGGAAAATGTTTTGGTGCGCCAAAAGCTGCTGTGATGCCTTATGATTATAAGACAAGTGCCATCATAGATAAACCAATGAAGATTTCGGATATTAACCCGCTGTCTGCCTATATGGTATATCACCGTTTGGATAATGATCCAATGCGAAATCAATTCTTTTCAATCGTAGATAGTCACCACGTAGATTTGTATGTTTCGTCAATAGTTAGTGTAATTGTTGGGGCACAAAAAAATATTGATCGTGCTTTGGAAAAAATTACAGGAAAATATTATCAGGCCTATGTTCAAGAAGTTGCCACTGCTGCAAAGCGTGTGATTGTTGCAAATGGCTTGGACGGAGCAGGCGATAAAATTGCTGAAAAAATTCAAACGAAGTTTTTTGAAAAATATATCACAAATGCATCTGAAACTGTGCTGGGGATGTTGGAATCAGGATATGAAAAAATCGCAGTAGAATTGGTTCGTGAATTAGATAAAATTGAAAAACCACATCTGCGATTAAAAGACGTTTGGCGTGTAAAGTGCTTGTTTGATTTAATCCCCCAAGTTCGAGTTTTCTTGGAAAGAATTTATGAAATGGCACCAGAAAAGATAATAACTATTCGTGACAGGTTTTACGATACTAAAAATCCAAGAAATTACCGTGACGCAAAGTTAATTTTGAATATTGGTAAAGACGGAAAGGTTATTCCTGTGGAAATAATCTGCCAGGTCAGAACCTTGTTTGAATTTGATAGAAGAAATCATGAAGATTATAAAAATTCTCGCGAGGGAGAAAACCTAAACAAAGAAGATATTGAAAAAGAAATGTCTGAATTTATGGAAAATGGCATAAAAGAATACAATAAAATGGTATGTCATTGTCTGGGCGAAATCTTTGATAGAGTTGGTTGGAACATTTTATATAATCGTGAAAGCGGTGCTTCTATGTTTGACGGGTTCCCCAGATTTTCAAAACAATATTACCCAGCCAAGGTTGTTGATACAATTTCAAACAAATTAGACAGTGCAGTCGAAAATGAAATTTTTCATGTCGAAAATGCTCCACGAAAACTTAGCAAAACCGAAGAAATTGAAATATTCCGTTGGATGGCAAAGTTTATATTAATTTCCGCCATGCCATACATGAATGGAAATTGGGAAATTAAAAAGACTGATGTTTCAGGAAAATTATTTAACTTTGTAATGAAAGAACTTCACAGGTACTATAAAAAATAAAAACCCTGTTAAACTTGACTTTTGGGCAAAAACGTTGTACTTTCTGGGCTGCAGTCGCTTATTATTACGACAATCTCATATAAATTAGTAATTTTTAACCACATTGTGGTAACTGGGGGTTTTGCGGATGAAAAATTTGCCAAAAAATCTTAAAAAGTTCCTTTGGAAGTACGGATTTAAACCTTACAGGATGGTTGTTTCCTTGTGGGTTGTTATTTCTATTATTTATGGCTTTTTTAACGGGGTTTTGACTCCGCTTCTGAACAAATGGTTTGTTGCGTTGTTTGAAAAATCACTGCCTGCTGGCACAGATTTTGTTTCTTTTGCGATTCCAACAATAATTACAATAACAGCTATACTTATAACCCAGACCATCTTGGGTACTTTGCGTAATGTGACATTCGCCCATTGGACGCCCAAGGTCAGGAACAATATGTCCCAGGCAATGACAGACTATGTAAATGGTCAATCTATGCGTTTTTATATCAAAAGAATGCCTGGAAAGATAAATTCTCAGATAAACTATGTGGTCAACAGCTTTAACGTCGTTGACGATATGATAAAGATATTCGTTATCGTACTGGTTGTATTATTTAATATCGGTATGATATTAAATATCGATAAATGGGTTGCGATACTTTTGGGTGTGGCGTTTTTGTTGCGTTTTATGTATGGGGTTTCCAGAATAAGGCCTATGAATGTAGCGTCCAAGGTTGCCTCGGAGTCTTCATCTGTTTTGTCAGGTAAAATTGTGGACAGCATATCTAATTTTTCCATAGTAAAACTGTTTTCTGGTTCAAAAATAGAGAAAAGCTATATGGAACCTGTTCGCACCAAGGTTATAAGGGATTCTATACATTCCAGCTTTATGCAGCGCTTATTCTGGGTTCCACAAGTGTTTTTGTGGGATATTATGTTTGGAATCACGATGTTTTTATGTGCCAAGTTGTATATGTCAGGGCATATAAAGGTTTCTGAAATCGTGTTCACTGTTTCTATTTATACGACTGTTATGGAATACATAGATGGAATGGTCGAGCAAATTCCGAATTTGGTTGATGTTAAGGCTTCAGCGCAACAGGCATACGAAGAACTGATAGAGCCTATCGAGATTCGTGATTCTCATAATGCCACAGATTTACATATTAAAAAAGGTGTCATAGAAATAAGGAATGTTTCATTCAGTTATGGCAAAAGAAAGGTTTTAGACGATTTATCACTGATAATAAAGCCTGGTGAAAAAGTTGGTATTGTAGGGTCGTCAGGTGCCGGTAAAACGACCATAGTTAATCTGTTGATGCGTTTTTATGACCCTTCCAGAGGTGCTATATTTATCGATGGGCAAAACATAAAAAAGGTAAAACAGGACTCTTTAAGGAATAATATAACATTTATCCCCCAAGAACCATCATTGTTTAACAGAACTCTGTTTGAAAATATTGCCTATGGCAAGCACAATGCTACATTGAAAGAGGTTCGTTGTGCTGCAAAACAGGCCATAGCAGACGATTTTATAATGAAGACATCTAAAAAATACGAAAGTATGGTCGGTGATCGTGGCACCAGGTTATCTGGCGGGCAAAGGCAACGTGTTGTTATTGCCAGGGCTTTCTTGAAAAATGCGCCAATTTTGATGTTGGACGAAGCAACCAGTGCGCTGGACTCTGAAACCGAGGCCGTTATCCAAAAATCCTTTGAAGAATTGTCCAAAGGTCGCACAACAATAGCAATTGCACACCGACTGTCTACATTGCGTAACATGGATAGAATTATCGTTCTGGACAAGGGTAAAATAGCAGAAAGCGGCAAGCATAGTTCTTTGATTAAAAAGAGAAAGGGGATATATGCAAAGTTGTGGAAAATGCAAAGCGGTGGATTTATAAAAGAAAAACAGTAATATCCACAGGTTATAATTCAAAAAAACCATGTATTTGCATAGGCTTTGTTATTTTCTTGCTTTGTATAAAAATATACGTCACAATACTAGCAGGTTCTTGTAAATTCATAAGAACCGTAACAAGCATAACAAAGGATTAAGATTATGCGTCAAGGTAAAGTGAAGTGGTACAACGGTAAAAAGTGTTTCGGATTTATTACTCCGGATTCTGCCAATGAAACCGGAAACAAAGAGGATGTATTTGTTCATTCCAGCTCATTAAAAGCTGCTGATATCAGATTCTTGAACGAAAACGACATCGTAGAATTTGAAGAAGAAGTTCGTAATGGCAAATTGTCTGTCACAACATTGAAATTGATCAAACGTGACGAGGAATCTGCAAAGAAATTCCAAGAACGTCGTTCTGAATTTCATGGAAATCGCGGTGATCGTAACAATGATCGTGGCGACAGACGTGAAGATCGTGGCGAACGTCGCGGTTTTGCTTTCTGGAAAAAGTAATAAAATCCCGCGTCTGCGGGATTTTTAATTTTTATATCTTGTAAAAAATAGTTTTTTAACTACATGCTTGTTGTGTTTGCATTTAAATTTTTTTAGATGTAATATTATGCACATAAATGAAAGGAGTTCCAAATGTGGACAGCTATTGCGATTGTCGCAGTGATTTTATTGTATTTTGTTTCGGTTTATAATGGATTGATTGCTCGTAAAACCCAGACGCGTGAAGCATGGGCGACTGTGGATACACAATTAAAACGCAGGTACGATTTAATACCGAATTTGGTTAACACAGTCAAGGGTGCAACCAAACACGAAAGCAAAACACTGGAAGCGGTTATATCCGCCAGAAACAGTGCCATTTCTGCAACTGGTGCCGAAGGTAAGGCGGTTGCTGAAAACCAATTGACAGGTGCTCTGAAAAGTATTTTTGCATTGGCGGAAAGCTATCCAACATTACGTGCAAACGAAAACTTTTTGGATTTACAACGCGAATTAACCGATACTGAAACCAAGATTCAGGCTGCGCGTCAGTTTTATAATACAGTTGTTATGGGTTTGAACACAGCGGTTCAACAGTTCCCAACAAATCTGATTGCGAATATGTTCAAGATTGGTACGGAAAAATTCTTTGAAATTGCAGAATCAGAAAAAACTGCCCCCAAAGTTGAATTTTAAAATAAGAAACCGCTGAATGGCGGTTTTTTATTTATTTGCCCTGGGGTGGGCATGGGTGTAAATATTGCTGATTTCTGACATATTTACCTTGGTGTACAATTGTGTTGTTGACAGTGATGAATGCCCCAGTAATTCCTGCAATGTTCGAAGGTCTGCACCGTCTGCTAATAAGGCTGTTGCAAAAGTATGTCGTAAAGCATGTGGTGTTACATAATCCGGCAACTGTAAATAGTGACGGATTTTTTCAATGACTTTTTCTGCCATTCGTGGCGACATAGGCAATCCGCGAATGCTGCGAAAAACAGTATCATTTCCATCGTGTCCAAACGGTCTTATTGCAATATATTTTTGTATTGCATCATTAACAGCTGGTAGAACAGGAACCAATCTTTCTTTGCTACCTTTACCAAGTATTCGCAAAACACTGGGACGGTTTTTAATTTCAAAATTAGTCAGCCCAAGTGCTTCTGAAATACGAAGTCCACATCCAAAAATCAAAACCACCAATGCCCAATCGCGTGCTGCAATCCATGGTTCGTCTGCATCCAGATCTTTGATTGCATCTTGCATATTTTCGACGTCTGATGCTTCAATTGCTTTGGATAGTTTTCTAGGAACCTTTGGGCTGCTGATTAAACCAATTGCATCATTTTTAACATTGTGTGATTTGCCCAAAAATTTATAAAAACTGCGAACCGAAGATAATGCACGTGCAGTTGATTTATGTGCCAGTTCTCGTTTTTGCCTGTCTGCCAACCAAGAACGAAAGGCAAGCGTATCAATATCTGATAAATCGTTAACAAAGACATCCGCGCTGCGAAATTTCTCGTAGAAATTCACAAAGTCACGGATATCTTTTTCATAGGCAACAGTTGTCAACGCAGAATAATTTTTCGTGCGCAGTAAATAGTTTATAAATTCAGCAATTACTTCGTTCATTTAACTTCGAATATGGTGCCAACACCAACAGAAATTTCTGTATCTTTGGAAACTAAACCGCTACCGATTGATGCAGATTCAGCCTTGGCACTTAAAAAGTTCATAGGTCTGATATCGCTGTCCGATTGGGTTGTAATATATTGTGCAGAAATCATTTTTCCAACTTTTCTGCCTTCGGATTTTGCAATCGCATTTGCGCGTTCACGTGCATTTTCAACTGCTGTACCCAAACACTTTTCCATAATTGGTTTCATTGCTTCGGCACTGGTGAACATATGCAGGTTTTCTGAATACACATCTTTCATTCCGCCAAACTTGGTCAATACTGCCTGGATAGTTTCTATACTTTTTGCGGAAACTTCAATTGAAATAGTCGTTTCAATTCCCAAGCTGATTGATTTTTGAGTGGTGTTATCCCATTCTGTTTTTTCATAAGAATCAAAACGTGTCGTCTGCATTTCAACATCTTGGGTTTTCAAGAAATCCGTTATTTCTGCAATTTTTGCAGATGCATTTTTCATAGAAACTGCGGCATTTTTATCCAGTGTTTGAACGCGCAATGTGATTGCGGTTCTATCCTTTGGGGCAGATGTCAAACATTCCCCAGAAACAGAAATAGTGCGTTCTGAGTGTGTTTTAACAATATGTTCAAAGCCCAAAGTTAATACAGCCGCCGCACCAACAACTGATGCAATCCATACCAGATTCTTTTTTGTTTTTTCTGTTAACTTTTTCATAATTCTCTCCTGATTTTATTTCTAGTTAAAATAATTCAATTTCATTGCGCGTTTAACACGTTCTGTTGTTTTTGCAGCAACACGACGTGCGGCAGCTGAACCCTCACGCAGCATTTGCATGATATATTCTGGATTTTTTTCGAACATATGTCTGCGTTCACGAATTGGACGCAAAGTTTCTTGTAAAACTTCGTTCAAGAATTTTTTAACCTTAACATCACCCAATCCACCACGTTCATAATGTGCAGCCAGTTCGGCATAGTTTTTATAATCCGGCATAAATTTTGCAAAGTGTTCAGGTTTTGCAAAAACAGACAAATAAATAAATACTGGATTATCTGTTGTATTACCTGGATCTTCGACACGCAAATGATTTGGGTCTGTGAACATAGTTTTTACTTTTGCAGAAATTGTTTTTTCGTCATCGCATAAATAAATTGCATTGTTCAAAGATTTTCCCATTTTCGAATTTCCATCAATGCCGGGCAGGCGGGCTGCAACCGCACTTTCAGGAACCATCGCATTTGGCATAGTCAAAGTTTCGCCATAAAGCGAATTAAACTTATGAACTATTTCACGTGTTTGTTCAATCATAGGTAATTGATCTTCGCCGACGGGCACAACAGTTGCGTTGAATGCAGTAATATCAGCCGCCTGGGAAATTGGGTATGTAAGAAATCCGACAGGTATCCCGTCTTTGAATTTTTCTTTTTGTTCAATTTCAGTTTTGACTGTTGGGTTTCTTTGCAGACGTGCGACAGTTACCAGATTGCTGTAGAAAAAAGTCAGCTCTGTCAGCTCTGGAATCTGGGACTGGATAAAGATTGTAGATTTATTTGGGTCCAATCCAACAGCCAGATAATCCAAAGCAACATTTAAAACATTGTCGCGAACCTTTTCAGGTGTATCGAAATTATCAGTTAATCCCTGGGCATCGGCAATCATTATGAAAGTTTCATACTGATCGCTGTTTTGCAGTTCTACACGTTTTTTTAGGCTGCCGACATAGTGTCCTATATGCAGGTTTCCGGTTGGTCTGTCACCAGTTAAAATAATATTTTTTGACATTGTAAAATACCTTTACTTACTTGTTAAATTCTAAATTGTTTGTGTGAAAAATGAAAGCGTAAAATTACGCATAAAAACAGTTAGGCGGCAATGCGCCAGGTAAAGGTTGAAAAAATACAATTTTTCTTTGTCATGGGGACTATTTTATCAAATAAAATCACAAAGTCAAATTTGTAATAAAAAACCGCACATTTCGTGCGGTTTGAATAATCCAAATTCACAATTAACGAGAATAGAATTCAACAACTAATTCAGGTGACATTTGAACTTGGTATGGAACATCTTCAAACGATGGTATACGTACGAATTTTGCAACAAAATTTGCACTGTCTACGCTGACGTAATCTGTAAAGCCACGTTCTGGGGATTCCAAGGACAATACAACCAATGGCATCTGTTTTGCTTTTTCGCTGACTGTGATTTCATCACCAGGTTTTACCTGATAAGAAGCGATTTTAATGCGTTTGCCGTTAATCAAAATATGACCATGGCTGACCAATTGACGTGCACTGAAAACGGTTGGTGCTAATTTTGCACGGTATACAACTGCGTCCAGACGACGTTCCAACAATCCAATCATATTTTGTGGGGTGTCACCTTTCATATTTGAAGCTTCCAGATAATAAGCGCGGAATTTCTTTTCGCCGATATTACCATAGTAACCTTTCAAAGTCTGCTTGGCTTTCATCTGTTTTGCGTAATCGCTTGAATTTCCACCGCGTGCAGTTGGTCCATGCTGACCAGGTTTATATTTACGTTTGTTAAATGGAGATTTAGCCTGACCCCACAGGTTCACGCCCAAACGACGGGCGATTTTTAATTTACGTGTGCTGCGTTTTGCACCAAGTCTTGCCATAATTTAATCCTTTTGGTTTTGGGATAGTATCTGAAAAATATTTTTTGATTTGCGGCGTGGAAATTAAAGAAAGAACCAGGATTTTTGTGCAGAATGTAATTATACATTCAAGCGGAAATTCGCAGTTATTTGTTTAATTAACCGCCGTCCCTTTGGGATGCGGCTATAATCCCCCATCGCTTCGTCAGATCTTCTTGATGTATAACATACATCTTCGACGATCTTCCTTGTGCTGTGCGATTCTATCTCGCACAAATCAAATAATATTTTTCAGATACTATCCGTGGTGCCGGACATTTTGCAGAATCCTTATCTCTCATGAGACCAAAATGCATCATGGATTATTCAGTTCTGGCTATCCAGCAGGGCACAGTTTATACGGATTTTTCTCAAAAATCAAGCTTTTTATTAATTTAAATTTGTGTTAAACTTAAACAAGGTGGTGGTTTAAAGCTTTGATTAAAAAATTAACTATTTTTATAGCGTTTTTGTCACTGGCTTTTTCCGGCAATAATTTGTATGCAGATCAACAAATTCAACAGTTTGAATGTGACAGCAAAACAATGTTTTTATTGGGCACAATTGTAAAAAATAATATCGGAGACGATGAAATTAGAAAAATGGTTCTTGAAATACAAGATTATTGCAAATCGGATGATCGTACATTATCAGGATTTACAGAAAGAAAGTCAAAATTGGAAAAGATGATTGATGATTACAATGCCAATAAATCAAATCAAAAAGAGCATGGAAAAACAGAAGTTCCAGATTCAATACAGCCATTGAAAGCCAAACCAATAGAGTATAATAATTTGAAACCAGAATTAATTTCCAACGTAGAAATGTTAAAAAAATTAAATACAGAAACTGAACGAAAATCATCAGAAAATTTGACCGAATTGGAACCACTAAAAGCTAAACCACTGGAATATAAAGGTTCAAAACCAGAATTAATTTCCAACGTAGAAATGTTAAAAAAATTAAATACAGAAACTGAACGAAAATCATCAGAAAATTTGACCAATACAGAATCACAAAAACAAAGCCTTCAGAATACTAAAGTTTTAAAAATTGAAATGATTTCCAATTCAAATTTGTCGGATAAAGTAAATTATTATAATAAAAATGAAATTAATATTAATTCAACAAATGAATCGCGCAAAAATATTGAAGAAAAAGCCTTTGAGATTAATCAAATATTATCAAAATCCAAGGTTAGTGTTTGGAAAACAGAAAGCGGTGATTTTAATACTTCACGTTTGGTATCAGATTCTGTTGCGGGTGTTGTATTGGGAACTGCTGATGGATTAATAACCAGCAACATAATAAAAAAGAACCAAGAAAAAAGTGGTTTTGACGATATTAAATGCACAATCGGAAACCAAGTTGTTGCTGGTTGGAATGATGAGTTCAGAGTTGGAGTTAAATAAAATCTGAAGCGTTTGTGTAATGATTTTAAAGGGAAATTATTGATTTTGAGTAAAAAAAATGATAAAATCAAACCAAATAAAACTAAAAGGACATGGTTATGAAAGCACTAGGCTGGACATCAGATGTTATGAATGTTTTTTATGATATAGATTCAAAATCACCAAAAGAAAAACAAAGATTGAAAGATCTTGCAGAAAATTACCACAAATTAGACAAAATTTTTTTAAAAGAGTTAAAAAAGCAAAAAGATAAAGAATTTGTTAAAAAAGTTTTAAGTTGGTTAGATCATAAGCTTTTTTCCGACGGTTGGGGATATTTTCCACAAGTTATGAAAAAAGGAGTTTTTCCAAAAAATGACCCTTTTGAGAAAGACAAGATTGAAATACTTAAAACTATAAAAATAGCATTTAAAGAATTCAATTTTGAGCCACAATATATATCAATAAATGGTCGTTATGGAAAGAATCCTGAATATACAATTAATGCATTATCGCAATTATTAGAACACGGAATGCTTTTGCCGAAAAAAGCAACAGCTATAAAAACAGCGTCAGTGATACTTAAAAAAAGAACTTTACATAAAACTAAAAGCACAACGCAAAAAACAAGATAAAAATGCGACCAAATGGTCGCATTTTTTATTTCAGCACAAAGTGTACGTTGTATTGAGGTTTTTTATCGTCCCCCAATGATGCACGAATAACTTTGTTTGATGCGATTTGAACCGTCTTTTTCAGATTTTCTTGGCTTTTACGATCTGTTTTTGACATATCGTTTATTGCCTTGGTTATTTCAATCTGAATTTGGCGTTTCATAAATCCTGTTGAATCAGATTCAAAGATTCCGGCACTGGAAACCTCGGGTACACCCTTCAAGAAACCGCGCTTGTCCACAGGCAGGGTGACGAACAATGCACCGCTGGTGGCTATTTTACGGCGGTTTTTATAAACTTGGTCGTCCTGGCTGCGTTCGGTTTCACCTTCCATTACAACAAAACTGATTTGGAAAGATTCGCTAACATATGGTTCTTCACCGTCTTTTAATGCGATGATTTCACCATTGTGGACCAGCATCATATGTTTTGCACCGCCACGTTCCATAGCCATTTTTCCGTTTAACAATTCGGTCATATATTCACCATGCATAGGAATAATTGTTTGCGGGTGCACAATATCATAGAAACGTTCAAATTCTGGGCGACCTGCGTGTCCACTGGCGTGAACATGGTCTGTGTCATAAATTGTATGAGTATGAATACCCATGCGTGCCAACTTGTTATAAAGGAACGAAACATCTGATTCGCGACCTGGAATAACAATTGCTGAAAACACAACTGTGTCAGTTGGTTGCAATTTTAATTCTTTTACATGACCACGACAAAGGCGTGTCAACATAGCGTATTTTTCACCTTGGGAACCGGTCAAAAATATTGCCTGTTTTTCTGCTGGTAAATCTTTGATTTCGTTATGCAGATAGGTATCATCTTTGCTCAGATATCCAAGCTGGGTTCCGATTTCACGGAATTCTGGCAAACCAACATATGGCACAGGTGCAGGATTGCTGCGTTCTTTGATTGCAGGCATACGACCTGCGGACTTAGCAGCCTCGGCAAACATTTTGATACGTGCGATACTACGAGAATATCCTGTTACAAAAACACGACCCGGAGCGTTTTTCATAATATCGGTCAGTGTTGTGCGGACTTCTGTTTCTGTGGTTTGTTTTTCTTGGCGTTCAGTAGAAGTAGAATCGCAAGCCACCGCCAGCAATTTTGGATCTGAACCAATTTCGCGAAGTCTTGCCCAATCAGTTGGATTTTCAATTGGAATATCATCGTTGAATGTCCAGTCACCAGTATGCAATATTTTTCCTGCAGGCGTTTGTATTACTATCATTTGTGCCTCGGGCAGGGAATGCGAAACGTGGAAAGTTTCAATACTGAATGGAGCAATATCAAATTTTGCACCATTGTGATCAAAGATAACAATATCTTTGACTTCATTGAATTCAACTTCGGAACCTTTGAAAGTTCTGCGTATAATTTCACCCGGAAAACGTGTGCAATAAATCGGTTTTTTGAATTTAGGCCATACGAATTTCAAAGCACCAATATGATCTTCGTGTCCGTGGGTTATTACGAATCCAACAACATCTTTTTTACGCTTTTCCAGCCAAGTAGTATCACAGTATTTAACGTCACCAGCACCAATTTCTTCTTCCATAAATCCCATACCGCAATCGACAATCAGATATTTACCTTTGTATTTATAAACATACATATTTTGACCGATATGTTCCAATCCGCCCATGGCGAAAAAGTACATTTTTTCATCATTTTGATCGTCTTCAGGTTTCTTTGAAGGATTTTTTTTCGTACTACCGTAATTTTTTACAACCGCCTTTTTGTTAGAATCCAATTTCATTTCAACATCATTATTTTTATAATTTTCGTTTATAATTTTTTCTTTTACTTTTACCATTAATTTTCCTTTTATTTTATGGTTATTATTATGCACAACCACAAAATCCATTGCTAATAAAGATAATTCTTTATTTGTAGTGAATCTGCGATTGCGCGTTTGGGTTTTATCCCTATCACAGGTATATTGTGCCACAAAAGCATTTAATACAACAAGGGAATTTTTTCCAAGGCAATGTTGCCTTGATTTTTTGTTCAGGATTTGATTCTACTATTTTTCAATAACAATTTCAAGTTTTTTAATTTCTACTATTATTATTTCCTTTGGAACAAAAGAACATCTTGTAGATTCAAGCAGTTTTATCTTATTGAATAAGTCCCCTGAATCTTCGATTTTTGCATAACCAGTAATCTTTATACACTTATTAAATTCTTTATCATATGAAGAAATAAAAACATTAGGATTATCATGAATATTTTTTGATGTTGTATCCATTTGCATATTGGAAATTATTATGTGGTTAGATTCAACAGATGAAGGAATAACAATTGCTGACCTAGGTATCATATTTTTATCAGCCGTGGCAAGAATAACCCATTCATTTTTTGTTAAAAATTCTATTTGTTCTTCGGAGAGTTTTATTTCTAATCTTTTATTCTGCCAAGTCGCCGACAGACATTGTTATTCTGCGAATTCCGCTGCTGATAGATTTTTCTTTATTAATTTTTGCACCAGTTTTATGACCTTCAATTTTTATTTCGCCAGTATTTTTTATATGTGTTCCACCGCAAAGTTCAATTGATACTGGTGCTGAGTGTTGAGTGTTGAGTGTTGAATTGTTTTTAACAATTACAACATTAACCTTGTCCCCATATTTTTCACCAAATAGTGCCATAGCACCAAGTTTTTTAGCTTCTTCAATAGGTACATTAAATTTTGTTTCAACCTGTAATTTTGCGTCAATCCATTTGTTTATTAAATTTTCAGTTTTTGCAATTTCATCAGCAGTCATTGCACGACCAAATGAAAAGTCAAAGCGAACACTGTCTGGGGAAACCTTGGACCCACGCTGTTCTACATCTTCGTTCAAAACTTGGCGCAGTGCGGCCTGTAACAAATGTGCCGCAGTATGCGCACGTGCGGTTTGCGCCCGGATGACATTATCTCGTTTTGCAAAAATCATTTGATTTAGTTTAATATCCTGAGAAAGTAATCCCTTATGAATAATAACTCCTCCAACCTTAAACACATCGGTAACTTTCATTAAAGTTTCACCAGGATTTTTTCCATCGGCATTGGCAAACAATTCCCCAATATCATTTACCTGTCCACCCATAGTCGCATAGAATGGGGTTTTATTTAAAACAACTTCGACTTCAATTCCAGCTTCTGCAACGTCCGAAAATTCAGAGTTTTTCATAATTGCTATAATTTGCCCGTTTGGCAACCAACCAGAGTTCAATGGTTTGTATTTATCATTATTATCTGTGTCTGGAATTTTTTTCTTTTCTATCTCTGCCTCCCAAAGTGTTTTTGTACCCTTGGTATCTGCTCGGGAACGTTCTTTTTGCTCACGCATACATTTTTCAAACCCTGCCACATCAACATTCAATCCGCGGTCGCGCAAAATCATCTGGGTCAAATCCAATGGAAAGCCATAAGTATCAAATAATTTGAATGCAATATCACCTTTAAGAATTCTTTCAAATTTTGCTGGTAGAAGGTTTTTTAGATTTGACAATTCTTTATCCAGCAACTTCATCCCGTTTTCCAACATGTCTGCAAAGGAATTTTCTTCGTTTTGAATTATTTCAACAACATGTTTTTCATTCTTTTTTAATTCTGGATATGCTTCGCCCATCTCTTTAATCAGAGCAGGGTAAAGTTTCGAAAGTAAAGCCCCACGATGACCCAAAATTTGTCCATGACGCATTGCACGACGCAAAATGCGACGAACTACGTATCCTCGGTCGTTATTACTTGGAATAACACCGTCTGCGATTGCAAATCCAACTGCACGCAGGTGGTCGGTTATGATTTTGAAAGACGGTTTGTTTTCAGGTGTTTTTTTTGTGCCTGTAACTTCTTCGACTGCATGCATCAGGTTTACAAACAAATCTGTGTCATAATTATCAATCACACCCTGTAATACGGCTGCCCATCTTTCTAATCCTGCACCGGTATCAACATTTTGCTTTGGCAGTGGTGTCAAAGTACCATTGGCGTCCCTGTCATACTGCATAAAAACATTGTTCCATAATTCGACATAACGTCCAGCTTCGTCTGGGGCACCTGGCAATCCGCCTGGAACATTTGGTCCAAAATCCCAAAATATTTCGGTGCTGGGACCACAAGGACCAGTATCCCCAGCAGACCACCAATTATCTTTATCTAGTCTGATTGCATCTTTGCCAGTTAATTTTTTCCAAATTTTTGTAGATTCATCATCGCTGATGTGTGTTGTAACAATTATGCGTTTTGGATCCAGTTTCAAAACGTTTGTTAATAAATCCCAAGACATTTCAATTGCACCTTGCTTGAAATAATCGCCAAAAGACCAATTTCCCAACATTTCAAAGAAAGTATGATGACGACCGTCAAAGCCGACATCTTCCAAGTCATTATGTTTTCCGCCTGCGCGAATACATTTTTGAACGTCTGCGACGCGTGGACCGTATTTTAATGGTTCAACACCCTGTAACATTCCTTTCCATGGAACCATACCTGCAACGGTGAATAATAATGTTGGATCTTGGGGAACCAGCGAAACGCTGGGTACAATTGTATGTCCTTTAGATTTAAAATAATTCAAAAATAATTTACGAATTTCATTATAAGTCATTATTAATTTGCCTTTTCTTTTAATGTCTCTTCAAATAGTTTACAATATCTGCGCATTGCACCTTCGAAATATTTTTCAGGGTTATTCGGTGGCAATAATCTTTTTCCATATTTATGCGTTATCGAATCCAGATTTGTTGCAATGTAATTTACCCTGTCCATATAAATAGGTGCAGAAAGCATACTGATGTGTTTAGTGTACATATTCAAATATGCCCATAACATCGCATCATCTGGTGCACGATAACCCAGACTGTCATCAATCTCGTGAATCTTGTCTATGATTCTGTCGACTAATTCGCCCAATTTTACCATTATATCGGTCCTGACCAATGTTCCAGCAATTCCAACATGCGGTCTTTCAATAAGAATATTATCATCATCAATCAAATAATTCTTGGGATTATCCATAACTTTGAATAAATCTAACAATCTTTTTTTAATGATGGTCATATTTTGCATAACCGCAAAGTTATTTTCTTGGACAGCCGGGACTTCAATATTAGTAATTATATCGTCGTCGTCAACAAAAACCATCCAGTCTGATGGAATTTTTAAATCTTTTACCGCAAATAAAATATTCAGCCGTGATTCCAAAGAACCAAAGTTTTTTGAAGTATTTATTATATGTAACGGTCCACGGTATCCAAAACGCCTAATTTGATAAGTGGTAACTTTTACATTTGGGTTATCGTTATGAATAATCAAGAATATTTTTTGCTTTAACTTTGCAATCGCCGGCACTGAAATTCTTAGAAATTCAGTGTCAAAAGTAGTTAAACCAACGATGATGCAATTTTTTTTCGGCAGCATAAGCGGATTGTAAATAAAAGTTTCTGAAATTGCAATTGCTTAGTTACTTATGATATAATATCGGGTATGAAGCCAACAATGCTTTTTGCAATCGTTTTAATGACAGCCATAATTCTGGCATCTTCGTTTGGCTTGCACGTAATACCAATCGATCCTATTTATTCTTTATCCAAAGAGGTTGCAGGTTCTGCGCTTTACGTTTGTCCAACAACCAGTTCCAGTTGGGATTCAATTGCGCGTACAATAAGACCTGGAATGTTTTATATAAATATCATTTTCTTTTTTGCTTTGATGCTGTTGATGTTTAATTGGGGTTGGGCTTTATATCAAAATCTTTTGAAAGATGCATTCAAAGAAGCTGCTTTTAAAAATGTTTGGGGTTTTACCAAGGTTTTGTTTTGGGCAATGATAATAATTACGATTTTAAATTGGACACCAAACCATTTTAAAAATGTTCACGTCCAAGGCGCCAAGGGTGAATGGGTATTATGTGAAGAAAATACTCCGGGTGCAATGCCTGTAAAGTCCGAAGCCGTTAAACGCTAGATAGTTTTTGTATTGTCTTAATATATTCAATAGTTTCCGCACGCGATTTGCATAAATCAAAAAAAATAGCAAGCCTTTTCTGGGGTTCAAAATATACTCTTGACTTGAATGGCTGAATTCTCTACGATTCGGACAAGCAGTAAGGGCAATGTCCCTGATACCTGCGGGACAACCTAAGAAAAAAACATAAAACTCACGAAAGGAGAAACATTATGAATAAAATGGAATTGATTGAAGCAATCGCAAACGAAGTTGAAGTTACAAAAGCAACTGCAGCAGCATGCTTGGATGCATTCATCACCACTGTTACAAAAGTTTTGAAAAAGAAAGGCGAAGTTCGCTTGGTTGGCTTTGGTACATTTACAACTGCAAAACGCAAAGCAACAACAGGTCGCAATCCTCAAACAGGTGCTGCAATCAAAATCCCAGCATCTACACAGCCTAAATTCAAAGCTGGTAAAGCTCTGAAAGAATCTTTGAATTAATAGATTACTTTTAAAGATTAAAAAATCCGCCAATCGGCGGATTTTTTATTTTTTTAAAATTCCTCTTTACTTGGATTGGAATATTGAATACAATCGGGACGTTGAACAAAAAAGGAAGAAAAATGGCTAAAAAACCAGTTAAAAAAGCAGTTGCAAAAAAAGCTCCAGCTAAGAAAGCTCCAGTTAAAAAAGCAGTTGTAAAAAAAGCCCCAGTAGCCAAAGCTGCTGTTGCCGAAACAAAAGTTGTTATGGAAGCTCCAGCAACATGTGCAGCAGGATGCTGCTGTGGTAAAAAAAGCTGCGGTTTCTGTCGCTTTGTAAGAAAATTGATTGTTTTCTTCGTAATCTTCGCATTGGGTTATTCTTTTGCAATGTATTGCCCATATGGCAGACACTTTATGCATCATGGCCCACGCATGGAAGAAATGTTTGTAAACGGCTGCTTAGACACAGCAAAAATGCCAAATCCTGACATGGCTGAAAAAATCAAAGCTGCTGATGCAAACAATGATGGTTGTATTACACACGAAGAATTTGCAGCTGGTCGCGATGAAGCACGTGAAGAAGTTCGTGCAGAAATGCCAAAACCAGAAATGGCAAAGCCAGCACGTCCTGAAATGCCAGCTCCTGCTGGAAAAACAGCACGTCGTTAATAACAGATTGTGTTAATTAAAAAAACACGGCATCAGCCGTGTTTTTTAATTCTTTCTTTTTCTCGATTCCATTCGCGTTGTTTTATTGTTTGACGTTTATCCAGTTGTCTTTTACCGTATCCAATTCCCAACAAGACTTTTAACTTTCCGCGATTATTAAAGTACAATTTTAATGGAAATGCAGTTGCACCTTTTTCCTGTAATTTCCCAATTATTCTGTTTATTTGTGAACGATGCAGCAACAACTGGCGAGAACGGCGTTCATCAAAGTTAATTATTTTTGCAGCGGTTGGCAGTTTTTGTATTTCCACACCAGCCAAAAATAAATCACCACCACGATTTTGAACAAACCCGTCAATTATATTTACCAAACCATAACGAACAGATTTCAATTCTGCACCGGTCAATGAAACTCCAGCCTCGATTGTGTCTTCAATCGAGTAACTGAATCTTGCTTTGCGGTTTTCTGAAACCTGACCAAATTTTATTATCTGACGTGGCATTTTATAATTTTATTTTTGGGTATAAATTTTTTGTATTTTCCATCAGTATAGTTTCCAATTCGCTAATTTGCAACTTTTTGATTTCGGCCAATACTTTTGCCGTTTCTATAACCATCGCAGGCTGGCATGGTTTTCCGCGAAAGGGAATCGGTGCACACCATGGACTGTCTGTTTCGATTACAATTCTGTCGGTTGGAATTTTTGAAAATGTTTCACGCAAATCCATAGAATTTTTAAAAGTCAAAATACCACTGGCTGAAATAAAAAATCCACGATCCAGCATAACCTTTGCAAATTCCCAAGAACCAGTAAAGCAATGCATTACACCACGGACAGATCCATCCAGAATTGCCATTGTGTCTTCTTCGGCCTCGCGAGTGTGAATTGCAACGGGCAGATTGTGTTTTTTTGCAATCGCCAATTGTTTTTCAAATAATTCTATTTGTTGTTTTTTATGTTCCGAACCATAGTGGTATTCCAAACCAATTTCACCAACGCCCAATACTTTTGGGTTTTCAATAATTGAGTCTGGCAAAATTACATCTGATAAACTTCCAAGATGTTCAGGGTGGACACCGATGGTGCAAAAAACATTTTTATATTTTTTTATAATCTCGATTGCGGGTTCGAAATCAACAGGCTCGGCACAGGCACAAATCAATGTGCCAACACCAGCATCCTTGGCATGATTGATAATCGCGTCCAATTCGTCTGGTTTTGCATATCTGTCGGTCAAATGGCAATGGGTGTCTATAAACATTTTTTAATGTCACTTATGATTTTAAAAATTGCAACCTCAGGCTCCAGATAAACCCTGGTAATGTCATTCAGGTTGTTGGTTGCGCTTGAATATAAATCAGCCAATCCAAAATATGCAATAGCATCCAATAAAATTCCATGCAGTTCTGGAAATTCAGCAATCTTTTTTGCCGTATTCATAATGTCCGCAGAATTAGAATTTGGATTTTCCAATAATTCTATCAATTCTTCGTAAATTTCATCACCACCGGATTTTTTCAAATTTGCAATTTTACCAAAACTACCATTTGCCAATCGAAGCATCGCAGTACTGATATCTTCGTTTGGAATAAATTTTGCACACAGTTCGCGAAGCTCAGAAATACTAAGAGGCGTCATTTTTTCAACGCGCGCACGTGAACGAACTGTTGGCAGAACATTTGACAACTGATGCACAATCAATAAAAAGATTGTTCTGGCTGGGGGTTCTTCCAGTAATTTTAACATCGCATTTGACGCGGCTGTATTTAATTCATCAACCGAGTCGATCAAAACAACTCGCCATTCGCCAGACATAGATGACATTTGCATCTTTTCAATCATTGCACGAATTGTGTAAACAGATATAACTTTGCCATCTGTTTTTGGTTTTCCGTCTTTATCAATATTTCTGTCCATATCGATAATAAAAAAATCCCCGACACTGCCATAAACCATTTTCGCAATCTGGTATGCCAGTGTTGCTTTACCAATTCCATTTGTTCCAGACAATATCCAAACAGGATGAATAGGGTGTTTATCACGATTTTTCCAAGCATTCAGAAATGATTTTAAAACATTTGTATGACCAACCAATGAATCATTATCCATTGGATGAAGAAAGTTATAAGAAGATTCTTTTTTCTTCGCCATTTTATAAAACTATTTTCCACTTAATATTACTGAAATATTTTTAATAATTCTGCCTATGAATTGTGTTTTGCCAACTTTTTCAGCAGCAACCAAATCGGTACGGGCAATAACTTTGCCGTTCAGGTCTGCTATAATTTCTCCAACTTTGGCACCTTCTGCAACTGGGGCAGGAATTGGTTCATCATAACGTGCCAGAATTCTTAATCCTTGGGTTGTCTGACCGCGTTGTAATGTAACAGCAAAAGGTTTTTTGACAGTTGCATTTACAAATTCGTGGCGTCCGTACCAAACTGGAATTTTTGCGATTTTTTCACCAGCTTTGTAAAACATTTTATTTGTTGTAGATGAAAATCCATAGTTCAACATTCTTTTCATTTCATTAGCCAAGGCATCGTGGTTTTTAACTTGTAATCCGTTTATAACAGCAACGATTCTGCGACCACCTATTTTTGCACTGGCGACCATACCGAAACCGCCCTCGGTTGTATGTCCTGTTTTTAAACCATCTGCCCCAGGCATCAAGAATAACAATCTGTTATAATTCAATGTGTGTGTGCTGCCCCATTTTTCGCACCAAGAATCTTTATAATTGTTGTATTCAAAACGCCTTGTCGCGAACAAAGGATACATTTCAGGATAATCTGAAATTATATGTGTCCCCAAGATTGCTAATTCACGCGTAGTCATCAAATTATTCGGGTCTGGTAATCCACTGGCATTACCGAACGTGGATGATGTCATACCGTATTTACGTGCTTTTTTCTGCATTAATCTGGTGAAGTCTGATTCTGAACCTGCAATTTTTTCCGCTGCGACAACGCCTGCGTCACCGCCAGATAAAACAATCAAACCCATAACCGCATCACGAACTTTTAACTTCTGACCACGCGACAAGCAAATCTTGCTGGCGGTGTCCCAAACTGGGTTCTTATAGTCTGCATTTTCGCTGACCGTCATAGTGTCATCCATTTTTAAATCGCCAGATTTAATATTGTCGAACAAGATTGCCAAAGTCATCAATTTAATCATAGAAGATGGTGGCATTAAAACATCCGAATTCTTGGTGTAAAGTTCTGCACCAGAATCATAGTCAATCATATAGGCAGATTTGGCACTGGTTGAAAAAGCAAACGCGGCATTTGTTATTCCCAATAAAGATACAAACGATAAAATATAAACAATTTTTTTCATATAATCACCTCTGGTTGCAAGCTTAGCAAATTTTACCCGTAAAATGCAAATCAGAAATACCCAAAATTTCCAAGTTGCAAACTGTTTTTGCAGGTATTTTTTCGCCTTCAATTTTAATCTCAATATCATCTGGAGTACGGGCGACATTTCTTTCTTCAACCAGAACTTGGCATATTGTTCCGATTTTAGATTTCATAAATTCAAATTTATTTTCATCACCAATATCAGAAAGTATTTTAACACGTTTTTTTGATTCAGATTTATCGACTTGTCCTGACATTTCCGCTGCAACAGTTCCGGGACGTGCAGAATACGGAAAAGCATGAATTTTAATAGGCTTTAATTTTTGTGCCAAATCAGCAGTTTCTGCGAACAATTCATTGGTTTCGCCTGGAAACCCGCAAATTATATCCCAACTGAAAGAAACAAATTTATCCGACATAATTTTTTGAACCATTTCAGAATTATGTCTGCGACGCATTAATCCCAGTATTTTATTACTGCCTGACTGCATAGAAAGGTGCAGGTGCGGCATCATTCTGGGTTCTGATTTCATCAATTCAATAATTTTGAATATTTCTGGGGATGCTGGATCCATCGAAGACAAACGCAATCGCTGAATTTTTGGAACATCCTGTAACAGTCTTTTGCAAATATCCGATATAAAAGAACCTTTGTCGGCATAACAAGCAATATCAACACCCGTCAGAACAATTTCATAAAACCCATTTTTAACAGCATTTTCAGCTTCGGATAAGATTTTTTCGTATGGAAATGATACGCTTTTACCCCTTAACAGTCTGGTTATGCAATAAGTGCATTCATGATTACAACCGTTTTGAATTTGTATAAATTGCTTGGAAAGTTTTGATTCGTGGTGATTGAATTTTGATATTTCTGGCTGGGTCTTGAAACAAGGCGAAGTTTCTAAGGCATTGGAATAAGCATCCAGATTCAGCTTTTCTTTATTTTCTATGACGATAGTGTTTGGAATCTCGGCAAACAAAATGGGATTTCTGGTCGAAGCACACCCAGTTACAAAAATAGGTGCGTTTGGGTTTTCTCGGGCAAGTCGGCGTACAGCTTGGGCGGATTGTCGTTCGGCCTCGGCTGTGACTGAACAAGTATTAACAACAATCGCACAATCCAGCACAGGCGATAACAAATCCCTGATTTTTTCAGTTTCTAATGCGTTCAAACGGCATCCGAAAGATAAAGTTTTTATATTTTTTTCTTGCATTTTAATAGACCTTGGGGCATTATAACCGGGCTAAATGCAGTTATCAAATGTTTTTATAAAGGATTTTAAAATGTCGCGCACAACAAATTCTGATACTTTGCCACTTGTAGAAAGCCGTTACGAGTTGGGTATGTTGGCTTCGCAACGCGTTCGCGATTTGAACGGTGGGGCTGAACCTGTCGCAGAAAAAAAAGGCGATAAGCCTACAGTTATGGCTTTGCGTGAAATTGCATCCAAAAAATTGGATATGAATAAACTGCGTCATGAATTCGTTCAGTCGTACAAAGAAACACCAGTTATGAGTGAAGACGATATTTCTTTGGAAGTTAAATCCGAAGATCCATTGCTGCGTGAAATTGACGCTGAACTTCAAAATACAATCGTTGCAGAACCAGCAGGTTCTGAAGAAATTGAACCAGCAGAAGCTGAATAAATTCTATATAACCCCCGGAGACGTCGCATAGCTGGCCTAGTGCGCTTGCTTGGAAAGCAAGTATACTCGAAAGGGTATCAAGGGTTCGAATCCCTTCGTCTCCGCCAGAAGTTTTTGCTTAAAATAAAAACCGGAATAACTTCCGGCTTTTTTATTCTATTCCAATACTGCTCAGTAAAGAATTTATATTCTGGGAAACTTTTTTCTGATCCACATCCGGCAGCTTGCCTTTGATAAACTCTTTTAATGCAATATTATCGGTCATAGGAATATTTTTTTGATTCTTTAAAACCAAACTTTTGTGTGATTTTAATTTCTCGGCAATACTTGCGGGGATTTTATTTATAGATTTATAAATTCCTGCAATGTTTTTATATTCATTCAAAAGCTTAGCGGCGGTTTTTGGACCAATCCCGGGAATACCAGAAAAACTATCGTTCTCGTCGCCGACCATAGCCTGAAAATCAACATATTGTTCTGGCTTTATTCCAAATTTTTGTTTAATAAATTTTACATCATGCAATGTAATCAGACCGTGCAGGTTTCGTGCCAGTGAAATATCTTTGGAAATTAATTGAACAAAGTCATAATCACCAGAGGATATTTGAACTTTATCACCTTTTTTTGCCCATGATTTTGCAAGGCTGGCAATGATATTATCTGCTTTTATTTTGGAATATTGAACCCATTTAATATTAACTTTGTTCAGCAATTTTTGAACAATCATTTGTTGGTCAATTAATGAACGCAATTCTTTTAATTCTTGGGATTTTTTTTCTTGTAATTTTTCTTGGAACCACTTTTTTGAATCAAAAACTATGAATAATTTATTTTTTGGGAATTTTTTTATAATTACTCGCAACAAAGCAAAAAAACCATAAACCGCGTCCATTCGAATTTTGTTCTTGGTGGATGCTTTGTCTAGGACTCCATAAAAAGCACCATATATATAACTGTGACCGTCAATAATAGTCAGATTCGACATAGCTGAATCCTTTTGGCTTTTGGGGAATTTATAATCATTATATCACAAATCAAGAGTGATTGCTGTAAGATTTTTTATCACAATATCAATGGGTTAAGATATCTATTTAATATCAAGCATAATTACCGGCGGTAAAACCACTTGCAAAAGCAAAATGCAAATTAAAACCACCCAAGTCGCCTGCGATATCCAGCACTTCGCCAGCAAAGTACAAACCTGGACATAATTTTGATTCCATTGTTTTTGAAGAAATAAATTCAGTTGAAACACCACCAACTGTAACTTCGGCTTTTTCAAACCCAAGTCTTTTTAATTCTTCGGGTGGTATTAAAAAATTATTAATTCTTTCTGCTATGACCTTAATTTCTGTGTCCTTAAAATCAGCAATATTTTTAGTTCCATCCGGATTACAAATCCATTTAGCAAAATTTAAAGGCAAATGCATAGAAAGCAAATTTTGTAAAGATTTTTTTCCTTCGATTTTTTTTATTTTTATCAACCAATCATAAACATCAATACGTGGTAAAAAATTTATATAAATATCTTTATTCAAATCAAATAACGAGGTCCGATAAGCCAATGGCCCACCAATTCCAAAATGTGTAAATAAAAGTGAATCTTGAATCTTTTTTTTACCAATTTTTATTTCTGAATCAACGGAAATTCCAGACAATTCAGATGAAAACAGTTTCGTTTTTAATCCTGTTAATCCGGGCTGAACAGGGATTATTTTATGTCCAAATTTCTTTGCAATTATATAACCAAAATCAGAAGTGTTCAAAGCAGGGTAAGAAACACCACCAGTTGCAATTATCACAGATTTACTTTGGTAAACATTATTTTTAGATTGAACTTCAAAATATTCGCCTGATTTTTCTATATCTGTAACGGTTGTATTTGTAAAAATATCTACACCGTTAATATCTTGTAACATTGTTGAAACAAAATCAGAACTGTTGGTTGCACAAAAGAATTGTCCAGCTGTTTTTTCAACGTATTTCAAATTATGACGCTTTGCCCAATCCAAAATATCAGTTGGTTTTAACTTTGATAAAACAGACCTAACAAAATCAGGGTTTTTTCCAAAATATCTATCTGCGGAAACTGCCAAATTTGTAAAATTGCAACGACCGCCACCAGAAACTAAAACTTTGCGGGCAGGTTTTTCACCCATATCCAAAATTGCAACTGTGCGACCATTTGAAAGCGCAGACGATGCTGCAAAAATCCCCGCAGCACCGCCACCTATAATAATTACATCATATTTTTTAATCATGAAAAATTTTTCACAAATTTATTATACAGTGTCGTGACCACCACTTGAACCGCCGTCATAAGAACCATAAGATGGCCACATTGTATATCCGTCTTTACATTGACGATTACATTTCTTTGTGGATGAATTCCAAATCATTGTTCCAGTGTCATCTTCATATCCGCTGATATCACAAATAGGGTCACATTGATTATGGTCTAAGTTGTATAACTCTCCTTGATACATACAAGAAGCAATTTCACAACCACGAGCATAGCTGCTGACTGCTGGTTCGTTCAATATACTGTATTTGTTTTTGCACTGACCGCATGGTTTTGTATGATCATTAGTTTCAGAATACTCAGATGTATATCCTGGGTTACAAGATTTTACCTGGCATGCACCCCAAGAATTAGTAGAGCTATTCCATTCCTTGGTTCCTGAACCATTATCAATCACACAATCTTGTTCATCCGGAACGCAAGTATTAGATGATACATGATATCCATCAACACAAGTTTGGACTTTGCATGTGCTGTAAGAATTCTTAGATGTATTCCAAATCTTAGAAGCTGATTCTGCATTAGAAACACTGCAATCTATTGTATTTTCTTCACAAGATTGTCCATTTGGATGATATCCGGATACGCAAGATTCAACTTCGCAATTGTTTCCGGATTTATACGATACAGCGTTATCACGATCGCAAGGCTGACATACCCCATTTACCATTTCATATGAGTTTGAACAAGTTGTTGAAATTAAACATATTGGGTCTGATGTATAACCACTGTTATCGTAATGATAACCACCGGGTGTCGGAATATAAGTTCCCGGGCATGACGCCAGATATACACAATAGTTTGGATAATTTTCTGTTGTGTTCTTTGGTGTTTTAACGGCACCTGTTGGTGGTGCAATACTTACAGTAGAGCATGTTTGATAGCAATCATTAACAGAATCATGATCTATTGGGAGCGTTTTCCCAGTGATATGATATCCGCTTGAAGTGTCACAAGTGTTCAATATAGAAATATTTCCATATGTTACCGTATTTGTATCTATGTATTTATCATTAGTTGAAAGAACTGTACAACTGTGTCCAGCAATTGAAACATACTGACCTGGGGTGCATATGATTGCACATTGGCTTTGGCTTGTTAAACCTGTACCACCATTGATGTAATCTACAGGACAGTTATAATTTCCCCCACCTATGCCTGTACCATAATAAACCAATTCGCCGGGGCAATAGTAACCAGCAGGGCATGTTATACAAGTTCCTAAGTCACCAGAATCAATTCCATCTACATAAGTCCCAGCAGGGCAATTTATAGCACATTGATCTTGACTTGATAATCCGATTCCACCATCTACATTATTAGCAGGACATTCTGTTGGAGAATTTGTATTTCCGTACAAAATAAGTGCAGACGGACAATAATTACCAGCAGTGCAAGTTGTAGCAGTTGTATCATTTGCGTTTGCAATATAAGTACCGGCAGTTGTTTGTATTTGACACTGATTCTGATCAGTTAAACCAGTTCCACCATCTACATAATTAGTTGGGCAAGTTGTTAATCCACCTGTGCTGCCATAAGAAACCAACGTAGATGGACAGTAATTTCCAGCAGTGCAGGTTGTAGCAGTCGTAGCATTAGCAGTTGCAATATAATTACCAGCTGTTGTTTGCCATTTACATCCTGTTTGAGTAGTTACGCCAGTTCCACCATTTACATAATTAGTTGGGCATGTAGATAAACCAGTATTAGTAGCTGTTGAATTAGTTGCAGTTACACCTGCACAATAATTACCAGCGGTACAAGCAGAACAGGCACGACTGGTCTCGGTTGTATTATATAAAAAGTAATTACCAGCAGAACAAGTCAAACTCCAAGGACAAGCATTAGCCCCACTACCAGTTCCAACATAGCTGGCAGCACTTGGTTTATTAGAACAGCTTGTACAGCTTTGTATTGCAGCACCATAATAATATGTTCCAGCTGCACGGTATGTTCCAGAAGAACAAGTACTGATTATATTACTGTTTGCTGTGGATATGTATTTATCTGCAGTCAGAATAGTATTTGGAATATAACAAGCAGTATTTGCAGAAGATCCCGAAACAGAACTAGTATAATTACTTCCCAGTGTTGTACATGCTGTAATACCTTGATCTGAAGAGCTTAGACCAAATACTCCGCCCAGACAATAATTTCCGGCAGTACATGTTGAACAGGTTGATGAATTTCCGGGTAAATATTGACCAGGATCACATGTTGCACTAGATTGTGTCCAATGTGCATATAGTGTTGCACCAGAAGTTTTATCCCATACTCGCGCAGATGCACCAGAAGATGTGTAATACTGGGTTCCACCACTTATCGCATCATAGTAACCTACGAATACATAATTTGTAAGTGTCGGCATAGTTGCAGTTGGCATTGCAGAATTATATGGTGCAATAACAGATGCAGTTCCCCCAGTTCCACCTTGTGCATCAAGTGTTACTAAATATGTAATTGGTGAACAAGTATCTCCTGAAATACCATATCCAGCTGCACAACTTATTACTGTGCATAAATTATTTGTAACGTTCTCGCTGAAATCCCAAGTCGCTACATCCCATTCTGTTTCATAACCAGTATAATTAGAGCAGTTTATATCACACTCAGTATAACCATCATTAGATGTGGTTGTACCACCTTGACATGGAATACATTCTTCAGATGTATCTCCACTGTATGATCCAACTGCGCAATTAGAACATCCTGCCCAACCAGGTAAAGAATAAGTTCCGGGTTCGCAAGGTTCTAAATCGCCAGAATATCCATAAGTAACTAACGTAGCAGGACAGAAATATCCAGCAGGGCATGTTGATAAAGTTGTATCATTTGGAGTTGCAATGTAATTACCAGAAGTTGTTTGAATCTGACACTGCGATGCGGCAGTTTTACCCCCTGTTGTGTTTGCTGTATAATTGGTCGGACAAGCTGTACAACTGGTTGCTGTTCCACCAGCACTGTAAACCGCACCAGAACATTGTGAACAAGTAGCTGTTGAAGCATTATTGTTTGCAATTATATAACCAGCATTTGCAGTTACCCCGTATGTACTTGCTGGCCAAGCACTTCCAGTATACGTAACTTGTTGTGATGTTACAGTCGCACATCCTGTTATAGTTTTAGTTGGAGCTGTATATCTGCAAGTAGTATTTGCATTATATGGACTTACAGAAGTATAAGTACCACCACTTGGGTTGACCCCAGGTAATGAATTGCATGCAATGCAAGTTGTTGCTGTTCCGCCTGTGCTGAATGTTGGACTGCTGCAGGCTGAACATGTGGCTGTGGAAGTATTATTGTTCGCGATTATATATCCACTGTCTGCAATTACCCCGTATGTGCTTGCTGGCCATCCAGAACCAGTATACGTAACCTGTTGTGATGTTACAGTTGTGCATCCTGTTATAGTTTTAGTTGGAGCTGTATATTTACATGCAGTGTTTGCTGAACTTCCAGTAGTTGATGTTGTATATGTACCACCACTAGGACTTACACCAGTAAGAGCACTACAGCTAGAACATGAAGTCACAGAACCACCAGCACTATATGTGCCAAGTCCACAAATACTACAAGTTGCACTTGAAGTATTATTGTTTGCAATTATATAACCAGCATTTGCGGTAACACCATAAGTACTTGCTGGCCATCCAGAACCGGTATACGTAACCTGTTGTGATGTTACGGTTGCGCATCCAGTAAGGGTCTTGGAAGGTGCTGTATATTTACATGCAGTGTTGTCGGTACTTGCTGTAGAAGTTGTTGTGTATGTTCCACCACTTGGACTTACACCGGTCAATGAGCTACATGCTGTACAAGCTGCCACAGCTTGTGATGACGATGTTTTAAATGTTCCAGCAGAACACGCAGTCCAAACTGCATAAACAGTAACTGCTGAAGAAGTTGTTATTGAAAAACTTCCGGATGTAGCACCAGAACTGGTACTCCAACCCGATAATACGTATCCGGCCCTGTAATATGAAGTTGTTGCACCACTGTTCAAAGCACAAGAAGAACCAACATTACAAGTTGTAGCACTTGGCGCAGTTCCAGAACCACCATTCAAATTATAAGTAACTGCAACAGTAGTTGGTGTCCATTGAGCATATAATGTTGTATCGTTTGATATCGGCCACGTAGAGAATAATGATACGCCATAACTATCAAACATCATTTCACCCAAGTATGTCTCTTCGTTGTATCCCACAAATTTATAACCATCCCTCGTTGGAATATAAACATCCAACCCTTGCATAGATTGACCATAAGAAACTTGAAAAGAACCTTGGTCCCCCCATGAGGCACCACCACCCCATCCACCTTGGTCATCAAGCGTTACAGTGTATAAAACACTTGCAGGACAAGCAGTTCCACCAGCACAGGTATAATTAGAACCAAAAACCGAGCAGGCACGGCAGGCATTTCCCGCCGCGGGTGTTGGCGCACAAGCTGTACTGGTAGAGCTTGCAGTCATATAATATCCAGATGCGCAAGAGGTATATTTCAAATATGTGGGGCAAGTATAACCGGCAGCAAACGCATTACCGGCAAAAAACACTGTTGATAAAAATGCGAAAATACGCAGTAAATTCGGGACTTTTCTCAAATCTTCCTCTCTGTATAATCTGCATTCTAGAAAAAAGCCGGTACATCACGCAAGCGAAAAAGTAATTGTATTTTGAAAATAGAAAAAAATTTATAAATATTTGGAATCTTGAAAATAAAATGGTGGGTTAGGTAGGACTCGAACCCACGACCAAAGCGTTATGAGCGCTCCGCTCTAACCACCTGAGCTACTAACCCACGGCGGACATTATATATTATTTCATTGGCAAAGCAAGTGAAAATGTGTCAATATTACAAAATGAGTTTAATCGCACCGATTTTGAATGAATCCCAACTGAATGCTTTTGACACAATCGAGCATACCAACAATAACATCTTGATATTGGGCCAGGCGGGAACAGGGAAATCTACTTTTGTAAACTATTTGAAAAGTGCCTCTAAGAAAAGAATCATCTGTGCATGTCCCACGGCGGTTTCTGCATTGAATGTTGGCGGGCAGACAATCCATTCACTGTTTCAAATCCAGCCACGTGATTTTATTATGCCTGAATTTTTGAAGTTAAAGGCTAAACCCAGAAATGTAATGAATGCCGCGGATATCTTAATTATTGATGAGATTTCAATGGTTGCACCTGATTTGTTGGACGCGGTTGATATACTTGCACGCCAGGCGCGAAAAAATAATATGCCATTTGGTGGATTACAAATTGTTGCCATAGGGGATTTGTTCCAGCTGCCGCCAGTGATAACCCAAGATGCACAAAAATATTATGAACAAGAATATGGATTTTCAAATTCATACTTTTTTGACAGCAATGTTTATAAACGGTCAGATTTTATAAAAGTAAATTTTGATTTGGTTTATCGTCAAAGCGACAAATCATTACTGGATAACCTGGTTCGACTAAGAAACAATGAAACCGATGCCCTGGAATTTTTTAACAGTTGCAAAATTGAAGATTTATCACGCAGATCAAATGCTGTGATTATTACACCTTTTCGTGCTGTTGCAGAAAAAATAAATACAGACAGGTTGGCGCAAATAAATTCTGAACCGGTTTCCTATCGTGGTGAATTGAATGGAAATTTTCGTGAACAAGATGTTCCATCACCATTGGATTTGGTTTTAAAAGTTGGTGCTTTGGTTATGTTTACCCGAACCGTTCGTGAATATGGCGAAGATTGTTTTAATGGTCGTATGGGAATTATACAAAAATTAGAAGCAAAAGAAATTACAGTAAAACTTTTGAATCAAAAAAATGATATTGTTAAAATCAAGCCTGAAAAATGGACCAAGATTGAATATGCCTATGATGAAAATAATAAACTGATTGAAAACGAAACTGGTTCATACAAACAGTTTCCTTTGGCATTAGGTTATGCGATGACGATACACAAGGCCCAGGGAAAAACATTAGATTCTGTGATTGTTGATATTTCACGCGGGGCTTTTGCACATGGACAAACTTATGTTGCATTGTCGCGTACCAGAAATGCATCAGATATGCATATTCCAAATCCGCTTCGTCAAAAAGATATAATATTTGATGCCAGGGTATTGGATTTTATAGCATAATTATTTGCTTTTTTTACAAATAAAAATTTTACACAAACCAGGTCTGTTTTTATAAATAGAACATTCGGCTCTTTTATCTAAATTAAAAGACAAGAAAGGACAATAAGGTCTGTCTAATTTTCCAGTACGAACTTTTTCTAATTGCTCAAATGATGTTTTTGGAATTATATGTGGACCCAGATTCCAATCATCAGATATTTCAACAAACTTTATATTTAATCCAGTAAATAGTTTCTTAGCTTTTTTGTATTCACCAGAAATCTCAAAGAATGCAGGAACTTTGCAACATTCGCCGCATCTTTGACATTCAAATGAATTTTCTTTGTTCATTTTATTTTCTTTTTATCTCGTAGATTATAAAGCATGTTCTTATAAAATAAATTTCCGTTTTCCTCTGTGGTGTCAAAATTAAAATCACCCCCAGAAACCAGTTCGCGAATAGAAGGTAATGGACCACCATTTATTGAATTTTTTAAACCGTTAATCAGGGCATTCCTTTCTGCTGTGAAAATTATTTTTCCATCATCTGTAAGAAGATGTTCTTCTTTTTTTGGAATCCCGGAAGTAAAATGTTCGGCCCCTTCATCTTTCTTTGATTTTTTAACAATAAAAAAATTGCCTTTTTCTCCTGAAAAAAAACTTGGTTTAAGATTTTGATCAATATTTTTAATATATTTATTAAACAAATTTTTGTGATCTAAAACTTCGTCCATTGCAGACATAAAAGATACTGTTGTGAATTTAGAATGTTCTAATGGGGATAATGGGGTATGAGCGATTATTAATAAGTTTTCTTGGATTTTTTTAATATCGTCTTTTGAATAACCTATCTTTGACATTTTATCGCCAATAAAATTTTCTAAATATTTTAATACGGTTGATCCATAACAATGAGTAAATATGACCAATTTTCTGACATTTTCTATTGCTTTTTCTAGGTCAATTTTTTCTGATTTTTTTCCAACAATTCTTGGTTTTATTAAAATATTATACAGATAATTTAAAAATAATGGTTCGGGCTCATTTTCCATTGTGTTTTTTATATCATGATTAAGACATTCTCGCAAAGTTGATATTTTCCTACGAGCTTTTTGAAAAATGTTAAGCTCATCAAATTCTGTATTTCTTGAATTGAAGTAGTATAATGTAGAATATATATTTACATCATTAATATCATTTTCTTTCAACAGGTAACTTAAACGCAATGCATAATTGTTTGCGGTTTTTTCAGATTCAGCTTTATTTCCTCCAAGTATAAACAGAACAGTTTTTATAACAGGTATGGAATCTACTAATTTTATTCCATAAATATTATCAATTGTTTTTGGTACACTTTGAATGATTTTAATTTCACTGGGAATATATTTATTCATATTTTCTTTTCCATCAATATTGCATCAATACCGTCATAGTATTTTGGACGGGTGCCGATTTGTTTGTATTTATTTTTTTCATAAAGCTTGCGGGCAGGGGTGTTATTTTCTGCAACTTCCAAGAATATTTTTATAGCACCAGATTTTTTAATTTCGTTTTCTGCGATTGCCAACATTGCTTCTGCTATTCCGGATTTTCTTTGTTCCGGATTAACACCGATTGTTATAATTTCAGCTTCGTCCGTGACAACACGCCAAACCATAAAACCATTGTCGCTGGCGATTACTTCGCATCCAGATTTTTTTAAGTCTGCAAAATCCTGTGCCGTCCAAGGGTTGTTCGGAAAACACAACCTATGAAGTTCGGCGATTTTATTTAACATTTGCAATTTAACTCGGCATAGCTGGGACGCATATACATTGGTATAACTGGTTCAGATTTTTTTGATTCTAATTTATTTTCAATTATTGTTAATGCATCTTTTAAGTCATAAGGTTTATGCCCAACTGTTTTTGCATATTCCATTTGTTTTGTTTCAATATCATCAATAGTCATTGTGCATGGTTCAATATTATGTGCAGCAACAAAAAAGTCACCACGTTTTGAATCAATTGCGACAAAAGCATCCATAGACCTTGCTAGATAAATTTCAAAAGCATTCACAGGAATAACAGGAATATTTAAACCAATAGAAAGTCCCTTGGCATATGCAATTCCCAGACGAATTCCAGTAAAGCTGCCAGGGCCAACAACAATACCGATTGCAGATAAACCAGAAAATTTTAAATTATTTTTGCTGATAAATTTTTCAACAGCAATCGGTAATTCAACCGATTGTTTTCCATTAGAATTTTGATCGAAACTGATATGCTCTGATACAATCTTATTTTCGATAACATTATGTAAAACTATTGAAATTCCGGGCAAAGATGTATCTATCAAAAGTATGTTTTTATTATTTGTCATTTTGAAAAACTTAAATTCCTTGGCATTTGTAACAACGTATTATAAATCTTTTCTGCGAATTCGCCAGTAATTTTGCATTCAAATTTATTAAAATCATTTTTTATAAAAATAAAATATTTTCTATCTGAAGAACTTTTACCAGTAATTGTGCCTTTAATTGTATAACCGTAAGATTCTGCACAACAACAATCTCTGAATTCAAAAAAATTACCTTTTTTGTCTTTGATATGTTCACAACATTGTTCTTCAACTGTTACAGTTATACCAGATTTTTTTAATTTTTTACATAACTCATCTTGCTCGAATGGTGCAGTATTACCATTGGTTTTTATTCTATACCAAATATCTGTTTTATCATGTTTCAAAAGTGTGTTAAATGCAATCCAAGGAAGAATACCAGACCATTTAAAATCACCAGCTGTTATAAAATACTTACTGCTTGGATTTCTTTTGATAACAGAAATTGAGGCGTTTCCATCATGGTTTGTGGTATACACATCAGAGTCGTAATAGGATTCAGGGTATAATATAAAAGGGAATTTTAAAATTTCATTAAAAACAGAAAATTTCTTTGTAATCTTTTCAAACAGATTCATAAAGTTTTCCTTTTGAGTTATATTCTCACTCCGAACCCGATTTTCTTTGATAAGCCAGCAGATTTACGTAATGACAACAAAGAATCAATTTTTGTATTATCAAATTCTGTTTTGACATCTTCGCCATTGTTTTCCAACAATGTTCTGCGCAGCAATGCTGTTATTTCGCGTTGCAGTTCACGAACACCTTGTTCACTGGTATAATTGCGAATTATGTGACGAATTGATTCATCAGAAATAATAATATTTTCAGTGTTCCAACCAGTTCCTTTTGCGGCACGTTCAACCAAATGTTCGCGTGCAATTCTGATTTTTTCATCTTCGGTATAGCCTGGGATTTCAATAATTTCCATACGATCTTTTAATGCACTGGACATATTCAAGCTGTTTGCTGTTGCAATAAACAAAATATTAGACAGGTCAAAGTCAACTTCCAAATAATGATCGCGGAAATTCTTGTTCTGTTCTGGATCCAATATTTCCAACAAAGCAGATTCAGGATCACCACGATGGTCGCGACCAATTTTATCAATTTCGTCCAAAACAATTACAGGGTTGTCAGATTTGCAACGTTTTAAAGCGTCCATTATTCGACCAGGTTGTGAGCCGATGTATGTTTTGCGGTGTCCACGAAAGTGTGCTTCGTCTGAAATACCACCTAAAGAAATTCTTTGATATTTACGTCCTAATGCACTGGCAATAGATTTGCCCAGTGAAGTTTTTCCAACACCTGGTGCACCAACAAAACACAAAATACTGCCAGCATTAGTATTAGTTTTACGCATAACAGCAATGTGTTCCAAAATTCTTTCTTTGACAGATTGCATACCTGTATGTTCAGAATCCAAAACATCCTTGGCCAGGTTTAAATCAATTTTACCTTTGTCTGATTTTCCCCAAGGCATTGATAACAATTCATCTAAATAAGTTTTTATTAATCCGCCTTCGTTTGACATAGGCGAAACACCACGCATACGGCGTAATTCTGACATCGCTTTATCTTTGGCATCAGAATGCATATTTGATTTTTCAATACGAATACGAAGATTTTCTGAATCCATTTCTTCGGAATCTTCACCCATTTCTTTTTGAATTGCGCGAAGTTTTTCCTGTAAAATAGCATCCCTGCGGCCACCTTCCAGTTGTTGATGTATACGGCGATTTATTGAATCTTCGATTTTTGCAGTTTCCAGAATCAAATTTACCTGTTCCAAAAGCATCATTAATTTATCGCGCCAACTAGTCGCGGATAAAATCTTAACAGCAACCTCGGTATCCAAATTTGCCATCTGAATTACAGAATCAACAAAAGCAGGTAATGGGTAATTCTGCATAACTGCACGTAATTTATCCATTTTAAACTTTTTAACAATAGATAAATCTTGCATATTTTCTGCAATTTTATCACGCAATGCGAATGTCTGATCGAATTCAGAATCATTCAAGAGTTCAATAGGGTCAGCAAGACCCATAAATATTCCCTTTTCAACAGATATATCAGAAATATTGACAGCACCGGTGGTCTTAATAATTGAATGAACGGCACCATCAGGCATGCGCAAAACCTGGACAACATCACCCAATGTTCCAATATTAAAAATGTCATCTGGGTTTGTTGGATAATTCCAAATATGCTGGGCAGCCAAAATTATTTTTTGATTTGCGGTCATTGCAGCCTCGACACAGGCAATCGACATTGGATTATCAATATAGATTGGCACTGTCAGTCCGGGGTGAACAACCAAATCGCGAAGAGGTAAAATATATTCTTTCATGGCGATGTTAATATAAGGCTTTTTAAAAGTTTTTCAAGATAATTAAAAATCCGCCAAATGGCGGATTGTATTAACGACGGTGTCCGCCATTGTAACCATTATATTGTGCACTATTGCTTGATTTTTTTGAAAGATAACGTGCAGCAATCAAAATCAGCCATTCTAATGATAAAACAGCCAAAGCAAGTAATTTTAAATCCATACTGTCACTCATCCAACCCAAAATATAAACCAATTGTCCAACAAATGAAATATACAAGATGCCGAATACGCCTGTGAAAAATATTTTTTTGATTTTTCCGAACATTTTTGTGTCCTTATTGTTAATTAAAAATTGCCCATCTTCTGGTGCCAGGTGATGGGCGACCCCGCAAAAGCTTAAGACACCACCAACAATTGTCGGCATTGTGTCAAACGCCAATTAGGCAGCTAATGCAACGCGAACGTTGTCGTTCGCAGCGATATTTTCGCCATTCAGTTTTTAACGGTTTTTTACGACACCATGTCGGATTCACTCGATTTGCTTTTATTTCGTCTGTCGAAACTATGTCAGCCCCGTAATTTTTATTGGTGGAGCTGTGGGGTACCGCCCCCCAGTCCAAAACGGCTATTCTGCAACGAATTCAGAATCATCTTCGCTTTCGCGACCATCTTATTATAGTTGCTTTTCTTAATTTTGCAAGTATAATTAGGGCTATGAAATTTCTAGATCGTGCAAAAATTCATATCAAAGCAGGCGATGGCGGCAATGGTTCCGCCAGTTTTCGTCGTGAAAAATATATTGAATACGGCGGCCCAAACGGTGGTGACGGCGGCCATGGTGGTGATATCATATTCCGTGCAGTCCCAAATGTTAACACGTTGATTGATTATCGTTTTCAAACTAATTTCAAGGCAGAACGTGGCGAAAACGGTGGTGGTAAAATGTGTACCGGAAAATCTGGAGAAGATTTGGTTTTACAAGTACCAACAGGCACCGTGATTCTTTCTGAAAATGAAGAATTTGAATATGCTGATTTAAATATGGATGGACTGGAGTACCGTGCAGTACGCGGTGGAAATGGCGGTTGGGGAAATTTGCATTTCAAAAGTCCTACTAATCGCACGCCACGTCAAGCAAATGATGGATTGCCAGGTGAAGAAAGAACAATTGTTTTGCGCCTGAAATTGATTGCAGACATTGGATTGGTTGGATTTCCAAATGCTGGAAAATCAACATTGTTGGCGACGGTTACTGCTGCGCGTCCAAAAATTGCAAATTATCCTTTTACAACACTGAATCCACAATTGGGTGTTATGTATGCTCATAATCGTGAATTTGTAATGGTTGACTTACCCGGTTTGATCGAGGGTGCACACACAGGTGTTGGTCTGGGCGATAGATTCTTGGGACACGCAGAACGCACCAAGATGATTTTGCATATAATTGATGGTACAGAATCCGATTGGGCAGAAAGATATAAAACTATTCGAAATGAAATGGATTCATACGGTGGTGGTTTATTAGAAAAACCAGAAATGGTTATAATTAATAAGATAGATGCGATTGAACCAGATGAATTAAAAAATCGCATGGTCGAGTTTAAGAAATCTTTTGGTAGGAAAAAGAAACCTGAAATAATGGCAATCAGTGCCGCTGGTCAGATAGGGGTAAGGGAGCTTATCGCAGCAATAGAGAAAAAGTTCCTGGAGATATAAATGCGCCCAAAAAACCCCCTGTCAGAATTAACAGATGAACAAAAATTCATAAAGTTTGCAGAAGATATAAAAAAACGAGGTATGTTTGCCTATACTATCGATGGAGGATTGTATTTAGAAGATCAGATTCCGCAGAATGTTGATTTCATTGGTGGCTTATGGCGTGTACAAAATAGATTTAATCACAAAATAACTAAAATCCATGATAAAGAATTTGTTATTGGTGAAAAAATTGAACGTTCTAAATTACCCAAAGAAGAAATCCCAATTTTCGATTATTATACGGCTGCAACATTGGGATTAAATTGTTATGGGTATATTCTGGGTGAATTTAATCATATTGTTGCTAATTGCGGGAACATATGGGCATATGGAAAAGATATTGCAATGGCCAGGTCAAAGTTATCTGGAAAAGTAATGGATTTAATAATGAAGAATCCGATAATGTCCCAGAAAATACTAAAAGAGATGTCAAATATAAAATAACAATCGACCCGTTTGGGTCGATTTATTTTTGATTTTGATGTTTTTTGTGGTAAAATTCATCCGTGATTAAAAAGGAGAAAAAATGTCAGTACCAAAATTAAAAGGTTCACAGACTGAAAAAAATCTGTTGATTGCTTTTGCCGGTGAATCACAGGCACGTAATCGTTATGGCTTTTTTGCATCTGCTGCGACCAAAGAAGGTTTCGAGGCTATTGGAAAAATATTTACAGAAACCGCAGAACAAGAACGCGAACACGCTTCACGTTTGTTTAAGTTCCTGGAAGGTGGCGATATTGAAATCACAGCTTCATTCCCAGCAGGCAAGGTTGGAACAACTTTGGAAAACCTGAAAGCAGCTGCATTCGGTGAAAATTATGAAAATACAGAAATGTACCCAAAATTTGCAGAAATTGCAGCCAAAGAAGGTTTTTTAGCAATTGCTGATGTATTGAAACATATTGGTTATGCAGAACGTTATCATGAATCACGCTATCGTGCTTTGATTGATGCAATTGAAAAAGGCACTTTGTTCAAACAAGATAAAATTGTTATGTGGCGTTGCACAAATTGTGGTAATTGGGAAATTGGTAAAGAAGCACCAAAAGTTTGCCCAGCTTGCTTACATCCCCAAGGTTATTTTATCAGTGAAGGTACAACTTCTAGATGTAATACCAAGGAAGGTTTTTGCGAGTACGCAGAAAGAGATTAAATCAAAAATCCGCCATTGGCGGATTTTTTAAATCTTTCCAGTTTTTAATTCCATACCTGCATAGAATTTATATTCTTTTGGTACGAAATGCAGTAAAGCATAATTTTTATCTTCTGCACCAGAATATCCATAAACTTTGTAATCATCACGCCAATATTTTGTCTTTTCGTTTTGGTCGTCAATGATTTCAATTTTGCCAAATAAACGAACTGCATGGCGATTTGCTGGATTAAAATAATACAGGCAGCAATTAGAATTCTTTTGAAGTTGTGCAAACTTCGGGGACATTTTATTTGTCATAAAATGCAAATTCAAATCTGTGGCATTTGAATTCATGGCATTCATAATATGACGTGTTTCAGGATATGTTTCCAAAGCAAAAGTGCACAACTGTAATGAATCACAAGATTTGATTATTTCCAGAATCGATTGTTTTATTTCATTGTTCATTTTTATCCTCCATTTTATCAAGTGCTTTATCTAGTTTATAAAGAGAACTGTTTGCACATCCGCGTCCGCGCCAAGACATAATTTCTTCACCGCTTCTTTGGTCTGCAATAGAAACGTTAAAATTCCACCACCAAAATCCATTAAATACGCACCATATTGGCATAAACCATTCGCGGCGTTCGGAAACACGTACAACATAACGCGCACCCATCGTATTTGCCGCATCTACATTAACCAATCCATCTTCTGTAAAGCTTTCTATGCTGACACTGTTTGTTGCTTTGCCAACCATAACCTTGTATCCGCGTTCTTCCATTCTTTCTTTGATACTGCGACGCATAGAATAACCGCCACGATCTGCAAATACTGTTTCATTTTTATCCAAGGTCCCAGGCTTGATATACATGCTGTTGCACCCAGCCAAGGTAAAGCAAAATAAAATTGATAATAATAAGCCTGTTTTCATAATACATCCTCTTGGGAATTTATTCTACAAAATAGGCTTTGATTAATTCAAGTAAATAAAAATTGACGGAATAACATTTGTAAATATAGGAAAACTTTGCTATAATATACATCAATAAAGTAAAGGAGTCTCGAATAAATGTCAGTTCCTGAACAGAATAACGTGTCGTCAGTTATAAATAATTTCAGTCGATATGGGGAAGCCTTTTACAAATTTGCAGAAGCTTTTTATAATTATAAATTTTCTTACGAACTTGTTTTTTCTCAGCTTGGATCAATTTCCAGCACGCTAAAAGGGGCAAGACCTGGTAAATCTGGTGATTTACAAAATAATATAAAAGAAGCTCAATTTAATAATCTTGTAAATATTGGAAATTTTATAAAAACTTTGGAATTTAACATGAGCAATATAGCTTATGGTAAGACCAGAATTTCAAATACGGAAATTCCAGAAAAAAATAAAATATTAATGAATAACATTTCAAAAGAAGATTTGCTGGGATTTCCACATGGATGGAACGAACATATCCACAATGAGTTTAAAACAGATATAAAAAGACAAAAAGTTGATAAAAATTCAGGTATTGTTAACTGGGATGTTTTGTTTGCAAAACTGCTGGATATCGATAATTATGGATTACAGGGTATTTTTAATAGAACTGTGATGGAATATGACATGGATCTAGAATTGTATAACTATGGCGAATTACTTGGAGGCACAGTTTTTTCAAATAGCGAAAAGTTTGCCAAATACAGAGAAGATTGTTCAAATGTTTTTAATAACACACCAAAGGCAGCTATGCGCGAAATACACAGGGCCGAGTATATTATCATGCACACATCTTGTGCAAACCGTCTATCTTATTTAACAAACAGATTTCATAATAATAACCTGATGCGGAACAAGGTTGAAAATACCATGAACGCAAGACAAATAAATATGGGCGAAGCACAAAAACCAAAACCAGAACCAAAAATCATAGATTCAATAAACGATATAACTACTTGGTTAAAGACTGTTGATCTTCCTTCGAATGATGAGTTTTTAGTAAAAGAGTCCATTAACGATTTTAATTGTTTATTACAATATTTAGAAGACGGGGATAAAATTGAAAGTTGGCCTCAATTTTTCCAAAATTCTGCTAATCTGGCATTTATGTCCTTGGCTATGACATCCGAAGCCCGAAAAAGAGATAAAAAGATAATTGAAATGATAAAAGAAAAATTTCAAGTAAGATAAAAATACCCGCAGAAATGCGGGTTTTATTTTGGTGCACCCGACAAGAGTCGAACTTGTAATCTCTGCCTTCGGAGGGCAGCGCTTTATCCAGTTAAGCCACGGGTGCATTTCCGAATTATATTTTATTTTGCCAACATTGCCAGCATAAAGTCGTCCAAGTCGCCATCTAATACCGCATCTGAATCTGTTTTTTCTACACCTGTCCGAACATCCTTGACCAGTTGATAGGGATACAAAACATAATTTCTGATCTGGCTGCCCCATTCAATTTTTTTCTGATTTGCCTTGGCGGCGTCTTCGGCGGCTGCACGTTTCTGCATTTCTAATTCATACAAGCGTGAACGCAACATCTTCATAGCCACTTCACGATTTTGCAGTTGTGAACGTTCGTTCTGACAGGTTACCACCGTATTAGTAGGTAAGTGAGTTATGCGAACAGCACTGTCGGTTTTATTAACACTTTGACCACCAGCACCTTGGGAACGGTATGTATCAATTCGCAAATCTTTATCATTAATTTCAATTTCAATAGTATCGTCAATATCTGGCCAAACATCAATCGAAGCAAAGCTGGTCTGGCGTTTGCCATTTGCATTAAAAGGCGAAATTCTGACCAACCTGTGAACACCGATTTCGTTTTTTAGCCAACCAAATGCACGGTTTCCGATAATTCGAAATGTTACATTTTTTATTCCTGCTGTGTCGCCTTCGTGTTCTTCAATAACTTCCAGACTGAATCCATGACGCTCGGACCATCTTTGATACATTCTGGAAAGCATCTGTGCCCAGTCTTGAGCTTCGGTTCCACCAGCGCCAGCCTGGATAAAAAGAAAAGCACCACTGTTGTCCATTGGGTCGTTAAACAACGTTATGAATTTAGCGGCATGCGCACGTTCGCCTAAGTTCTCGATTGCTTTTACAACTTCGGAATCATCAGGTGCCATTTGAAACAATTCGCTCAAATCTTTATAATCTGATTCTAATGACAAAAGTTCAGATAAACTCTTTTCCAAGTTGGATTTTTTCTGCAACAAGGAACGTGCATTGTCGGGGTTATTCCAAAGATCTGGAACATTAACCTGGGTATTTAATTCATCAATTTCGGATTGTAATTTTACAGGGTCAAAGAAACCCCCTGATGGCAGAAATGTCATCAGAAACTTGCGTCAAAATTTCATTTGGTAATATCATGGCAATCAGGGTAACAATTTATTTGCATAAATCAATAAGTTTTATAAATGAACGTTTGCGTTTTTTTTTGAAATATGATAAAATTTCCTTAATGAGAGAGGATTTTATATGAAAAAATATTTACTCTTTGCCATTTGTTCTTTGTGCTTGGTGCCTGCGGCGCATGCTTTATCGGCTGGAACTGTTAATGGAAATGATACCTCGCGCAGTACCGTCACTTCATCCAACAGTGATCGTGGTGACCAAAGCTTGGCTAACGCTTACAGAACAAATCAAAGAAATACTTATTATATGGTAAATCAACCAGATGTTGATACTGCATGCCGTACAAAGATTTATAAATGTTTGGCTGACTATTGTGGTGATGTTACTGTGGTTCCTGGACAACGTGACAGCCGCTGCACATATTCAACTGAAAGTGAACTTTATAACTACGCGTTACTATGTCTGCAAAAAGATACTGACATATTGTTGCCCCAATATAATACCAATACCAGAAATGGAACAGGTGGTATGAACACAGCGGCCAAGCTTTGTCCTTCTTATGTTCAGCAAGAATTGATGTCTTATTTATCAATGGCAAACAGTGCAACCCAGCTTAGCAAATCCAGATCCAGTGTTTGTTTGGAAAGACGCCAAGAACTGGAAGCTGCAACAGCTTGTCATTCAATCGCTTTGGCTTATGGAAATGAAACAACCAGCATGTTAAATTCTCAACTGACAGATTATTGTGGTTCTGGTGTTGCTGGGGGTTCTTCTGAAATGGTTACCAAGTTTGCAAATGCTGGAAATGTAGGCGCAAATATTTGGGGTTGGGCAGAAAAAGTTGTTAATTTAGACCTGAATAAAAAGGGTGAAGATTGGCAAGTTGCGGTTGATGCAGTTCTGGCAGGTTACACGAATCGTATGAATTTGGCTTGTGGCGATGATGTTCAAATGAATACATCTTCATATTCTGCAAACAGTAATGATAGTCAACCTACAACATTGCAAACTGCTGCTGCTTTGGCAGTTGGTGCTGCGTTTCCAACAACAGGTGCAGCAAATGTTCAGAATCCTTATGAATCTTGGAGTGTCTGGCAAGAAGTTCAAAGTGCAACAGATATTTATGATTATACAACAGCAAAACAGGTTGTCCAAGCTGGTTTAACAAATGCTTCTACGACCCAGAATGCATTCTTGTCCAGTGCACAAATGGACAGTATGCAATCTGCTTATAAACTGGGAACTAAGGTATTTATACTTCGCGACAGTTCCAGATGCTATATGATTCCAGTTGCAACTTTGGATGCAAAACAAAAATCTGTTTTAGCACAGTCATTTGCAAATTGTGTAAGTCAATAAAATTAAACCGCCAACTGGCGGTTTTCATTTTCTTTAATAATTGATTTTTTTCGTTCCTATCTGTATACCAAACAAGTAATACCGAATTTTTTTGATAAAAAATTCTTTACTGAATATATTTATGTTAAACATTTTGAATTTTTCAACAATGAATGGTGATTCTGGTATTTTAAAAAACCTTATGGCCCCACTGCTGGTCAGAAAATTATGATATTTTATCCAAACTTTTTCCGCTTTGTCAGTATTAGTAACATTTACATGTTTTTTCATATTTTTACTTAATGTGGCATTACTTTCAATTACATTATATTTTGCCTTTGGAACCAAAGTTATATTATTTGCTAAAACAATTGAAAACCTTGTAAAAATTATATCTTGCTTGCCGAAAATGGCTGGTTCATATTTTAGTTTTGCTCTATCTAGGAATTCTTTTTTATACAAATATCGCCATGCCGGATGAAATCTGTTTGCACGTGTTTTTAAAATTTTATCTTCCAAAGTACAACATATTTCTAAATTATCAAATTCTGGAAAATTATATCCAGGTTGATTTACCTCGCCACATAAAATGTCGGAATTTGTCGTTTCGGCAGCCTTTGCCATCAGCTCGTAATAATCCAAATTTACAAAATCATCGTGGTCATGAAAATGAATATAATCACCGGTTGCCATTAATAAACCAGTATTCAAGGCAACCGCCGGCCCAGAATTCTTTTGTTTCTTTATTTTGATTCTTTTATCTTTTTTAGCATATTGATTATATATTACGGGCGAATTGTCTGTACTTCCATCATCAACAATTATTATTTCCAAATTCTTATATGTTTGATGAACAATATGTTCAAGGCATTTTTCTAAGAACTTCTCAGCATTATACACAGGTATAATCACAGATATTTTGATTGTTTGTTTCATTAAAATTCCTTATTTTTTACAAAAAAACTCTTAATAAAAATTAGGAGTCGGGAAGTTCAACAGTCATATAACTTTGACCTTGTGGTTTTCAGGCATAAGCCTTGTTGTATAGCCACATCTTCCTGACATAAGGTCGGAACAGGTCAGTTAAAACACTTGCGGTGCCAGTTATATGGGTGTTGAAACCCAACTACTAACTTGTTTTTGTTTCGTTCAAGAAATATATAAATATTAAGGTATTATTGTAAAAAAATCAATAAATATAAAAAATCTATGTTTCTTGAAAAAAAGGTATTTTTTTGATATAATCCCCAGTGATGAATATTTCCAGAAGGTCAGTTTTAAAAATTGCAGGCATGGGTGCATTGCTTATCAGCTTTGTCCCACGGGTTGCCTTTGCTGCACGTGGTCAGCTGAAGTCTTTACGCACTGGTGTTCAACCAGGTAATAAAACCAGACTGGTTATTGAAACATCTACCAGACCTTCGTATAATTTATCTTATTATGAAAACAGGCTGGTTGTCAGTTTGGCAAACACAACCGGTAATTTATATATAAACCCTAAAATGGTTCCTGGAACTTTGGTAAAATCATTAACTCAAAGTCAGGCTGGTGATCGTTTGTTAATAACAGCAAATTTGTCAAAATCTATTTCTGAAATCCCAAGAAATCAAATATTATTATTGCAACCAAATGGCGACAATGGATACCGATTGGTTCTGGATTTTGTTGCTGGAAAATCTGCTGTTGTTGCATCAAATTCTGAAGTCGTTAAACAGCAAACTCAATCTGCAAAAAAATATGTAATTGTTATTGATCCTGGTCATGGTGGTAAAGATCCTGGGTGCATTGGCAGACATGGGTCCAAGGAAAAGCATGTTGTTTTGGCAGTCGGCAGAAAGTTAAAAACAAAACTTGATGCGGCTGGGTTTAACGCGCGCCTGACACGCAGCACAGATGTATTTTTGAATTTGGACACTCGTGCGAACTTGGCAGAAAAATATCATGCAGATTTGTTTATTTCTTTGCACGCAAATTCAAACCCCAGCCGTTCTATGCAGGGATTTTCAATTTATACTTTATCTAAAAAAGCATCTGACCAAGAGGCACAAAAATTGGCCGAGGCTGAAAATGCTTCTGATAAAATTGATGTCGATGGGTTTGAAAAATTCTCGGTGGATGTCAGAAATGCTTTATCTGCTTTGCAACAACAGGCTGTTGCGGAAATGTCAGTTGAATATGCTGCAAACTGTGCCGATGATTTGCAAGATGCAGGTGTAAAAAAACAGTGTGGATCGGCGGTTAGACATGCGGCTTTTGCAGTATTGCGCTCAACAATTCCAGGTGCGTTGATTGAATTGGGTCATTTGACAAATGATGTTGAAGAAAGATTACTGACATCTGATTCTTATCAAGATAAATTGGCCAGCACTGTTTTGAAATCCATCAAAGAATATAATTTTGAAGTTTAATGTTATTTTACTAAACCAGATTCACGGATTGTATTAACCCAATTTTCTATACCGTCTTTTTTTGATTTAAATAATTCCAGCCCTTTGAATACAGTATCATTCTTTACAATAGTTTCTCCAAAAAGATTTTCATATTCAAATTTACTTTGGGGATAATTCCTTGGAAAATAATAGCCCAAATGTTCTGTTTTAAATTCTTTAGTGTACCATATATATGACATCCATACTTGGCGACTAATTTTTGTAAGAGAAAGAGAATTTTTTGGAAAATTCTTTGCAGATTTTATAAAATAATCTGTGAACACAATAGCAGTTGGTTCTGTAATTGTATTACCTGTTTTACTGCGGGTTTCATGCCCAAAAGAAAGAATAAGCATAGCAAGATCAGGTGTATTTTTTAACAATTCTTGAATAGAAGGATCGCTTGGTGTTTTTATAAATTTATCTTTACGCAAATTTTTTATTTTAAGTTCGAAACATTCATAAAGTGAACCATTATCAATTTTCCAGATATTTGTTTGATTTACATACATACTTGGCCTCTTGTATAAACCTACAGCCTCTCTTGGGACGGGATTGTATAACTTTTTATATTATTGGCAAGATTTATTTTATAGATTCTTGCAATTTATAAAATAAAATGATAGCGTTCTGCGATACTGGAGACGTGGCAGAGTGGTTGAATGTACCTGACTCGAAATCAGGCATACTCGCAAGAGTATCAAGGGTTCAAATCCCTTCGTCTCCGCCAGAATTTTATAATAATGACACGGATAAATTTAATACCTGTTTCCGAGCTGTCCGATCAGCATTTGATGGCAGAATACCGAGAGCTGCCACGTGTCGTTAATGGTGTTCTGGCGGGCAAGTTCAATTCAACCAATATTCCAAGTAAATATGTCTTGGGGGCGGGGCATGTTAAATTCTTTACAAATAAGATAATTTTTCTGTCTGAACGCTATAAAAAGATTTATGACGAACTGGTATACCGTAAATTTAACCCAGACCCACGCTATACCCCCGAAGGGCTTTTTAAGAAAATTACCCCAGAAAACTATGTTGGAGATGAAAAATATAAGTTTTCTGCCACAGATATTGCACTGTCCAGGCAAAGAATTATCGAAAAAATCCTTATGAAACCGCATTGGTACAGGTGGACAAACCGTAAAAAACCAAAGTATGCATAATATCTCATATCTAATAAAAACACTTTACTCTTGCCAAAATATGCTATGATATGAATAATACTTAATAAAGAGGTGCAAAAATGAAACGTTCTGACATTATAAGATCGGTCCAGGTTCAATTTAAGCATATGCGTACAAATGATGCTTCTGCCATGTTGGATGCAGTGGCTGACCACTTGAAAGAATCTATTTCCAAAGGGGATAGAATAGAGGTTCGTGGCTTTGGAACTTTCCAGCAACGTGTTCGCGCTGCCAAGACGGGGTACAATCCTTGCACTGGTCAGCCAATGCATTTGGATGCTGGAAAAACAATATTGTTTAAACCCAGCCGTGAATTAACAAAGAAAATGAATGGATAATTAATGTTATTTGGGAAAAAATCTGGTATAAAAAAGCACAATAATCGTGAACGTTATGATCGTGTCCGCAAGTTGATGTGGATTAAATGCGAATCTTGCGGAAAACTGGTTTATTATAAAGATTACAAAGACAATAACTATATCTGCCCACGCTGCAACCATTCCTTTATTATGACACCAAAGCAAAGATTTGACCTGGTGTTTGATAATAATAATTGGGAAAAAATTAATCTTCCTATTGTGTCTGATGACCCTTTGAACTTTACAGATCGTATCCCGTACAAGGACAGATTGGTTGAAGCGCGTGCAGAAACTGGTTACCAAGATGCAATAACCACCGCAGACGGGGTTATTGGCGGAATTCCAACAACTGTTTGTGTTTTGAATGGTGATTTTATGATGGGTTCTATGGGACGCGCCGCAGGTGATGGTATTATTGCCAGCATTGAACATGCAATCGAATTAAAACAATCTTTTATCATGGTTACTTGCAGTGGTGGTGCCAGAATGCAAGAAAACATACTTTCGTTGATGCAAATGGCAAGAACAACCGTTGCTGTGAATAAGTTACATGCGAACAAGCTGCCTTATATTGTATTGCTGACTGATCCAACTTTTGGTGGTGTTACTGCGTCTTTTGCAATGCTGGGCGATATTCATATTGCCGAAGCTGGCGCCAGAATTGGTTTTGCTGGTCGTCGTGTAATTGAACAAAATATTCGCGAAAAGTTGCCTTCGAACTTCCAAACTGCCGATTATTTGTATGAACATGGTATGGTTGACATGGTTGTCAACAGAACGGAATTAAAATCAAAATTGGAAAAGATTTTGGCTGTGCTGACCAAGCGGGAAAAAGAACCTAAAAACATAAATGTTAAAACGCCTATTGCGGATCATTCTAAGAAAGTCCGTGGATTGGGCGAATCTGAGGCCTATGATAAAGTATTATTGGCACGTAATGAAAATCGCCCACACTTCTTGGATTATATTGAAGGTATCGTAGAAGATTGGACATATTTGGCAGGTGACAGATTATATGCCGAAGATCCTGCGATGTGCAGTGGTATTGGTTTTTGGCGTGGTATTCCAGCTGTAATATTCGGTCAGGAAAAAGGAAGAACTATTGAAAGCCGTCAAAAACACAGATTTGGTATGCCAAATCCAGACGGCTATCGCAAGGCTCAACGAATGATGAGATTGGCGGAAAAGTTTGAATTACCTGCGATTTCGTTATTCGACACTGCTGGTGCTTTTGCTGGTCGCGAAGGCGAAGAACGCGGACAATCCGAAGCAGTTGCAAGCTCTATTGCCACAGGCTTATCTATCAAAACCCCTTATATAGCCGTAAACGTGGGTGAGGGTGGTTCTGGCGGCGCAATCGCAATCGGAACTGGAAATCGTGTTTTGATGCTGGAAAATGCAATTTATTCAGTTATTGCACCTGAATCTTGTGCATCTATTTTATGGAGAGATAATAAGTTCAAAGCAGTTGCTGCAACAGCTATGAAATTGACCGCTCGTGATATGTCTGAAATGAATGTGGTTGATGAAATTATCACAGAACCCGCAGGTGGTGCACATAATGACTGGCAAACAACTATGGAAATGTTAAGTACCACAGTTGCAAAACATATCCAAGAATTACAAAAAATCCCAACCAATGAATTGCCTGCACAACGTGCTGCTAAGTTCATCGCAATGACCAGGGATGTAGAAATATATAAACCCGAACAAAAAGAAGAACTTTGATATTTGACCCCGCAAAAAGCGGGGTTTAAATTATCTTATACAAATCTTATACCTTGACAAATAATACTTTATACTATAATTTGTCAAAAAGGATTGATTATGAATAATAAAGTCAGGTTCTGAACCATTAGACATATTAACTTTCATAAAGTCCGGGAAAACAACAAATTAAATTATAAAATGTCAGACAAATCAATTGTATTACAAAGTATAAACTCGAATTATCCTTTTATATCACCTGGATGTGAATATTTTTTCTTGATAGGTTATCCTTGTCTGTTTCGCAAGGCATTACATGAAGATACAAACCTGAATATAAAAATTAAACTTGCAAATGCACGACTGGGGTTAAGTGTTAAAGAACCAAATGAAAAAAATTTTGATTCTTTAAAAACAGAATATTGCCAACTGAAAAAAAATATTTGTGAAAATTGTAAAGTAAAAAAATGTGAAAATCTATTCTAAAAAACCCCGAAATTTCGGGGTTTTATTTTAAGATATTGACCTTTGATCAGCCTTACCATCAGTCAGAGGTTCAGGCATTTCAACTCCGCAAGCCTTTATACAAGACTTCTGGGTATCTGTCATCTTATTTGGACCACCTTCGCTTGGTTTTTCACCAGAGGGAGGTGTCTTCATTTCACCTTGTGCAGGTGGGGTTCTTTTCTCATCCTTAGCCGGAGGAGTTCCCTTTTCACTTTCATCCGGAATCGTTATTCCGCATTCTTTTACACAAGATTTTTGTGTATCTGTAAGATCAGCAAAAGGGTTGCCGCCTGGACCCATACCAGACCCAGGACCGCCCATTCCACTACCAGGACCACCCATTTCAGAATTGGATGAAGATGTTGTGGCTGCAAAAGAACCTGCTGATAATACGGAAAGCAGGGTAAATATTGCTACCTTTTTCATATCATATCCTTATTTTACTTTTGGTTGTTCTTGTTTTGGAGCCTGAGGTCCTTTCATACCTGGTTGTTCGCCACGCATTTGTTCACCTGGGCGTGCTGCTGGTTGACCCTGCATCATTTCATCGCCGCCGCGCATATCATTTGGACCCATTGGACGTGGACCTTTAGGGCAAGCAAACAAAACCATACCCAATGCAATAATAGAAATTATTATTGCTATAACACTTAATACATCAGACTTTTTCATTTTCTTTCTCCTTAGTTTGTTATTTGGAAGGCATATAAAAATATTACGTGGATTCCAAGCAAAATTATGCGTCTTTATTTTAAATAAAACAATACAATTAATTAAAGAATTTCCGGCTTGATTTTTAGAAATGATTTATATATAATACCCCGGCATAACCAATTGCGAAGTATGGCGGAAATCTGCCAAATTCGCTTAAAACACGGAGCGTTGGCAGAGTGGTAATGCAGCGGTTTGCTAAACCGTGACGGACTAATACCCGTCCATAGGTTCGAGTCCTATACGCTCCGCCATTTTTTGGAAAAAGATGATTATTAGATTTATTAATTTTTACTGTTGTTGTTAATTTTCTTTATGTGGTTATTCAAAAACCACTTGCTTATAATCCATTAATTTTATAAATTTTACATAACGAAAAAAGGTCAGCTATGACAATTAAATTATATAATACGATGTCCAGAAAATTGGAAGAATTCAAACCATTAATTCCCGACCACGTCAGTTTTTATTCTTGCGGTCCAACAGTTTATTGGGACCAGCATTTGGGTAATATGCGTACTTTTATTCACAACGATTTGATTAAAAGAATGTTTATTGAAAACGGCTACAAGGTAACCCATGTTATGAATTATACCGATGTTGGACACCTTGTTGGTGACGAAGACGAAGATGGTGGAGAAGGTAAGGCGGATAAGGGTGCAGACAAAATGATTAAGGCCGCAAAAAACGAAAAGAAATCTGTTTGGGATATTGCAAAAACATATATAAATTCTGTTGAATCAGATATGCGTGAATTAAATATAATATTGCCAACTTATACTCCGCGGGCAACAGAATATATCCAAGAACAAATCGACTTGATACAAAAACTTGAAAAACTGGGTTATACATATGTTATCCCAGACAAGGGTGTTTATTATGATATAAGCAAATTCGCAGATTATGGTGCTTTGTCCGGTCAGGATATTTCTAAGTTAAAAGCTGGTTTCAGAATTTCTGATGAAGGGAAAAGAAATCCCCAAGATTTTGTATTGTGGGCATTTTTGCCAGCAGATGCAAAAAACGAAATGATATGGGACAGCCCTTGGGGTCGTGGATTTCCAGGCTGGCACATTGAATGCAGTGCCATGAGTATGAAACTTTTGGGTAATCATTTTGATATACACACAGCTGCCCAAGAACATATTAATGTTCATCACACTAATGAAATTGCACAAAGTGAACCTGTTGTAGGGAAACCTTGGGTTAACTATTGGGTACATTTCGCTTGGTTGATGTCCAAGGACGGAAAAATGTCTAAATCCGCTGGAGATTCTTTGACCGTGCCATATATAAAAAGCAAAGGTTATGACCCGATGGATTTTAGATATCTGGCATTGCTGGGGCACTATCGCAGTCCAATAGAATTTTCATGGGCTTCGTTGGATGCTGCTGCAACAGGATATAAAAACATTGTTCGTAAAGTTGCAGATTTATTAAATCAAAAATCCGAAATCATAAATCAGAAATCATTTGAAGAATGGCATAATAAAATTCTGGAAGCCGTTTCAGATAATTTAAAAACCGCCGAAGCTTTGGTTCTGGTTCAAGAATTATTGAAAGATTCAGGTGTAAACCCTGCAACCAAAATAAAACTTTTTGAATTTATTGACCGTTTGTTGGGCTTGCAACTTATTGATCATGCCAAAAAACTTAATATTGCATTAAGGGGAACACCTATACCAGATGAAATAGACCAATTAGTCCAAAAACGTGAGAATGCCAAGTTCGCTAAGAATTGGATATTGGCAGACGAACTTAGAAGACAAATTGAATTAGCAGGTTGGAATGTGGTTGATACAGGTAATAATGTTACAACATTAACAAAAAAAATATAGAGTTATACTGGATTGCTTCGCTTCGCTCACAATTACATATTGGTTCTTTTTTGTTATTGCAAGGGGTGTGTTAGCACGACGTGGAAATTCGGTCGATTGGTCTAAAAAAATAATAAAAAAAATGGCTTGAAATTAGCTGTTTTTTAGGCTATATTGCAGCACGCAAGAAAAGGAATTTTTTATGAACTACCCGTATATGCCGAAATCCACCGCTCTTTGGTTAATTGAAAACACGTCACTATCCTTTGAACAAATCGCAGATTTCTGTGGCTTGCACGAGTTGGAAATCAAAAATATTGCTGATGCAGAAAACTCTAAAATCCAAGGATTGAATCCGATTTTGAATGGTCAATTGACTCGTGAAGATATCGAAAGATGCGAAAACGACGCTTCGTCCAGATTAGTTTTACGTGATGCTATTGTCACAGCACAGAAAACCCAAAATAAAAAAGGTGTAGGTTATACACCAAAATTGCATCGTCAAAACAGATTAGGTGGTGTTCTGTGGATTTTGAAGAATTATCCAGAATTATCGGATGGTCAGGTTGCGCGTCTGATGCGCAGCACAAATCCAACTGTGGCTTCTATTCGCAATAAAACTCACAAATCTTATTCCGCTATCCAAATACAAAGCCCTATTGTTTTGGGTTTGGTGTCAGAATCAGCTTTGCAAGATGCAGTCGCAAAGGCAAAAAAATAATAAAATCCCATTTATTGGAAACCCAAAGGGTAGTTGATGGCTAAACGTATTGATGAAGCAACCAAGCTTCTTATAGATTCTCTGCCAGAGAACTTGCAAAAACTTGCGGCTTCTGCGTCAGAGTTAGGTTACCTGTCTCATGCAGATTTTATCCATGCCATAGAAGCAGACGAGGTTCCAGCAGATGAGCACGCCGAAGTTCTGGCTTTTTTTCAACAAGATTTGGGATTGGAAATAATCGAAGCGGGCGCTTTGTCGAATGATATTGAACAATACTATGACGAAGACAGCGATGAACCAAAAGATAAAACCAGAAACCTTTTGAATTCTGATGCAGAACAGGTTGATGTCAACGACGAAGATTATGAACACTTTGCAAAACAACTAGAACGCAGTTCTACAGGAAACCTTGTTCTGGGGGTCCAAGATTCAGTCCAATCATATTTGAAACAAATCGGTACAGTTCAGTTATTAACTGCTGTGGGCGAAGTTGCAATTGCTCAACGTATCGAAGCTGCATCTCGTTTGATGGTTTACGGTTTATGTGAAAGTCCTATGACAATCCAGGCTATGTTGGATTGGTACCAACAATTGTTAAATGAAGATGTTCGTCTGCGTTATATTGTTAATTTAGAAGTTATGTATTCTTCAGACTCTGAACAAAAATCATTAGCTGCGCTTTCCGAAGCTATGAAATCCAAGGGTGTGGATCATGTTGATGATTTGGACGATGATGATTTAGAAGATTTGGAAGAATCACCTGTCGAAGAGGAAGAAGACGAAGAAGAAGAATCCGAAAGCGAAGAGGGTATTAGTAAAAAAGACGATACTCCACGTGGGACTTCGGGTATTCCAATTCCTGTAATGGAAGAATCTTTGATGCCAATGGTATTAGATTTGTTTGCAAAGATTAAACGTATCTTTAACAATATGCAAAAATTGCAGGCTCAACGTTTGGAAAATCTGTTATCTTCTGCAAAACCAGACGATGCTTTGGAAAAGAAATACTGCAAAATGCGTTTGGAATTATTTGAATACGTCAGCAAAATTAGATTGAACGAAGATCGTATTGCAGACATCTTGGAACATCTGACAAAGCGTGATAAATTGTTGATGGGACTGGAAGGCAAACTGTTGCGTTTGGCATTGGCTGCAAAAATTAAGCGAGAAGATTTCTTGGCAGAATATTCCGGAAACGAATTAAATCGCAACTGGGTTAAAAAACTTTTAAAACACAAAAATCAGGCTTGGGTTAAATTCGCACAAAAGCATGAAAAAGATATCTTGAAAATTCAAGAAGATATAACAGCAATTGCAGCAGAAACAGGTCAACCAACTGCTGAATATAAAAAAGTAGTAGAACTGGTTCGCCGTGGTCAATCCGAAGCTGCACGTGCAAAACGCGAAATGATCGAGGCCAACTTGCGATTGGTAATCAAGTTTGCCAAGAAAAGCAGCAACCGCGGTCTGGGTTTGGACTTCTGTGATTTGGTTCAAGACGGAAATATTGGTTTGATGAAGGCTGTGGATAAGTTTGATTATCGTTTGGGTAATAAATTCTCAACCTATGCCACAAACTGGATACAGCAAGGTATTTCACGCAGCATTGCAGACCAGGCTCGCACAATCAGAATCCCTGTTCATATGATTGATAATATACACAAGATTCAACGCGCCAGTCGTCAGTTTATGCATAAATATGGACGTTCTCCGACCGCCGAAGAATTGTCAAAGATTATCTATTTGCCTGTTGATAAAATTCACAAGGCTATGAAAGTTAACTTGAAGCCAATTTCCTTAGAGGCACCAGTCGGTACCGAAGATGACAGTTCAAGAATTGAAATTATTGCGGACGAAACCGCCAAGAATCCATTTACATCTGCGGCCCAGAAAAATCTGCGTAAGATTGTAACCCAGATTCTGTCTGAATTGGATCCAAAAGAAGAAACAGTTCTGCGTCAAAGATTCGGGATGAGCACCAACAAAACCAGCACATTGGAAGAGGTTGGTGAATACATCGGCGTTACCCGCGAACGTATTCGTCAGATTGAACAAAAAGCTTTGAACAAATTGAAACATCCAACCCGTGCACGTAAATTGCGCAGCTTCTTGGAAGATTAAAAAATCCCGCCGTTTGGCGGAATTTTTTTATTGTAATATTTTGTAAAAATGTCTATTATTTTATACAAGAGAGACAAATAAAAAGGACAGAATTATGTTCTGTGATTATTACCGTCTCGTTAATTCACCAAAAATTTCAGATAAGTACAAGGAGTAGTAAATGTCCAAAGGATATGTAATTGCCATTGAAGGTGCAGATAAAGCTGGGAAACATACCCAAGTTGTAAATATTATGAATTATCTTAAATCAAAAGGAGTTCCTACAGAAACTTTAGATTTTCCGCGATATAAAGAATTTTTTGGTAAACTTGTTAAAGATTATTTGAATGGAAAATTTGGAGGACTTCAAGATTTACCGGCCGAATATGCAATGTTACCGTATGCACTTGATAGATTACAACATCAACCAATGATAAAAAAATGGCTAAAAAGTGGTAAATTTGTTGTGTTTGATAGATACAGTTACAGCAATTCTTTTTCTGTTGCAAAATGTCCCCAGGAACTATGGGCTGAAAAAATTAATTACATGGAAGACTTAGAATTCAACCGACTTAAACTTATAAAACCGAACCATAATATATATTTATCACTGGATCCAAAAATTGCATTTAATATGAGAAACCAGGGTTTAAAAGAATATCAAAACGGTAAAGCTGATATTCATGAAAGTGATTTTGGTTTATTATATAACGTATCGAAAGTTTATTATGAAATTGCTGCACAAAATCCAAATACTTGGACGGTTATTAATGAAATGAAGCCAGATGGAACAAGAATGAACCAAGAAGAAGTATTCGAAATAATTAAACCTGTATTGGATAAATTAATAATAGAACAATGGAAAACAACATTTTTCGGCAGATTATTTTCATTAAGACGTAAATAATTATAAAAACCAGCCAGAATTTGGCGGTTTTTTATAACGATTCCATTTAATAAAATTAATAATCAATTGACAAATTGTTTGTATTATGATAATTAATTGTCAATTATGACTAACATTGAAATATTACCTATATTCAGACAAAATTCTTTACTATGGAACGAGTTTGCAAATATTGAGGCATATGCTTTAAACGCCAGATATGGTCTTCCCTTATGTAAAGAAGATATTAAAAGAACTTCTTATAATTATCAACAAATTTGGAAATTGCAAAAAAACAGTTTTGCCTTTGGTGCATATGATAACAAAGACCTAATTGGATTCATATGTGGTTATTACTACAAAAATCTTGCGTCTGTCTCCAATTTATATGTAATGCCAAATTATCAAAGTAATGGTATTGCAAGTGCTTTACTGAAACACGCTGAAAAACAGCAGCTATAAATTATGATACGATTAATATTTTATATTCGCTTACTAAGGCAAAATCTTTTTATATCGAACGTGGATACAATGAAAATCAAAATTGTAAAAGTTTATCCAAAGACATTTCTTATCAAATATTTCAAGATTACGTCTCTCCTATTTTTAAAATGTCAGGCAAAATTGAGCAAATTTTAAAAAAATATCCCAATGTAAAATCTGCTTGCAATGGAAAAGAGTTTTTAACATGTTTTGCATATTTTAGGAACAATCATGAAATATCAGGCTGCATAGTTGGAGATATTAAACCTTTTTTTATTGAATATGATAATTTGAAAATACGTAATATTTTGTTGAATAATTTTAGCAGATCTGTTGAACACTATTAATTCTATAACATCATCGCTTTATTTTTCATTTCTGTGGGCAGTTTTTCAATTGCATAACGAAACGCTGTGCGGGGCATTTTATCAACACGTGCCACAACAAAATCATAAACGCGTTTTGGATATTTTTCGCTGGCGGCTTTTAGTACCCAACCATAACCTTTTTGAACCATATCCGCAGAATCTGTCAGCATTGAATCTGCAATTTCAAAAACATCATCTATGAACTTTCCATGTCGGGCAGGTAATATAAATGTCACAGCCGATGCACGACGTACCCAAAGATTTTTTGATTTTGACCATTTCTTTATATCAGAAATCAACGTGGGAAATTTTTCAATCAAGGCAGCCATTGTGTGATTGCAAAAAGTATCGCACTTGGCCCAATTGTTTATATAATTTTTTACCCATTTTTCAAAAGTTATAAAATCTGATTTTTCAAACTTTTTATGAATTCGATACGCAAAAGCGCAGGCTATAAAAAATTCTTCTTGATAATCTGTTTTCATCAAGCTTTCGCAAAGTTCAAAAACTTTTGACTTTTCCATTTTATCAATTTGCAAAAAATACTCGCGAGCCAACTTTTGAACATCAGGTGTTTTTACACCATGAATTTTAATTTTTTCTTTGAAAAATCGTCTGCCACTTTCCGCAACCTGTGGATCTGATATTTTTAAAATACGATTTTGTATTTCATAAAGCATAATTATCTCATGTTTAGAATTACTTATTTTGCAATTCATCAATTTGTTTTTTAAGTTTTACAATTTCTTTATGTTTCTTATTTTGTTCTTTTTTAAAAAGTTTTTCTGTTTTATTTTTAGCACGCTGAAACTTCCTATCTGCCTTATTAAAATCTTTTATAGCATGTTTGTATTCTAAAACTTTAGGTTTAGTCTGAAAAATCATATCTTGTATTTTTTGATTACTTAATAAACTTTGATTCATATTTAATATAAAATTATTACTTTCATACTTTAGTAAGTTTATTTCTTTATTATCAATATATACAATAAACATATTTTTTACTATTTCTTCAAATATATTTTTATGATTCGGTTTTTTAATTTTTTTTGATTCAGCTAAAGTCAACCCAGTGTTTCTGATAAACTGATCATAATATTGTTTAGAGTTAAGTAAATACTCAGTATTCGATTTAACAATTATTTCAATTTCTTCTTTTGAAGGACCATCTTCTATCATTTTTCTTGCGGTCTCTTTATATATTGAACTATCTTTTGATAAAAAAATTCCGGTAAGCCATCTTTCATACCTTGTTTCCATAGTTGATGTATCTTTTAAAAAAAAATCACCTTTGTTTAAAATATCTTCTAAAAACCATTTGCGATGACCTACTAGGTCAGTTAAACAAAAACTAGTTAACTCATTATAAAATTCTAATAAGAAAGTTTCTTCTTTTGTTAAACCATGTATTTTTGAACCGAACATATAATTTTTATAGTGATTCCACTCGTGCTCATAAGTTCCAATATTTACCCCACCAACTTGTCCATTGTCATACCGAAGTGAATGTAATTTTATTAATTTGTTATTTGAACTAAAACTTGCCAAAGATGTAAATATTGTATACAAATCTTTATAATTAATAGTATCTTTTACAACTTCTAATTTACGTTTATCATCGTTTCTAATCTTGTCTTGTGGTAATTCATTATCAATTGTTTGTGCAGATGTATTTTTACCACCAATCAAAATTAATAAAGTAAATAAAGTAATAATATGAAAATTTTTAAATTTTGAATTCATTAAATATTTCCATTAAGAATCGTGTAAACCTGGCCCAGGTCGGTTTTCAATAATGTCTCTATCAGCATATCTTTGTTATCTGCCTGTTCTGCGCCAGTCATTATTTTATTAAATGCACGAATAAACTGTGTCGCTTGGGAACGGAAAACAGCATCAGATTTTAACAGATCTCGAATTTGTTTTTTTTCTGCCGCTGCCAACATCCTTGCCAACCATTTTGAAAATATTGTTTTATCCCCAGCATGATATTTCTTTAACACAGCATCTGGAATTTCCGCACCAATACTACGTGTCAAATCCATTGATTGTTCATGAAGTTTTTCAACCATTTTTTCGCTTTGTTTTATGAAATCTTGGCTGCTGATTTTTGCAAATGTTTGTGCAGGTGCTGCCTTGATTGCTTCCATTGGGGCAGTAGCACGTGCAACCATCATTTGTTTATTTAATGTCTGCAATGTGGTCACAGCCTTGGCATAGTCGGACATTAAATCTATCATTTGCTGGCGTGATTGACCCGACAAGTTTTCAAGTTTTAAAGAAGATTCAGAAATTCCATCAATAGATTCAGCAGCTGTTTGTTTCAGAATATCAATTTTTTCATTCATTGTAGCAACTATGGTTTCCAGATTCTGAGCCATTTCAACCGATCCTTCGGATAATTCGGGCAGGGCTTTGTAATATTTTTCTATCAGTTCCGACAAAGGTTGTAATTGAGCAGTTGTATCATTTGACATCTTTATTAAATTGGCAGATTGGCTGGAAAGCTGAGTATGTGCCGTATTCATTTCCATCAATGTCTCGCGTACGCCAATTGCCATCGCACGAACAGAGTCTGAAAATGCACCAGCAGCCGATCGTGTATTTTCCAAAGTCGTATTTGCCACGCCGGAAACAGTATTTAACTCACCAACTACACCTGTTGCGAATTCACGGATTTCACCATTGAATCTGTTAGTCAAAGTTGCAAGTTCGGTTGATACATTTCGAACCGAAGACTCTGTTGTAGATGCCGAAGACATCAGATTTTCAACCGCATCCGCCAGTTTTTTGACCTGTTTTTCAATTGAAGATTCTGCTAAACGGATTTGACCCCCAACAACATTTGCGGTATTGCTTAACGAATTCATCTGGTTTGTTAATAATGTCTTGGACTGTTTTGTAAATGCATCTAATTTTTCAAGTTGTGATCCTAATAATTTATCATTATTTTCCATCAATTTTTCATAGTCTGCTGCTGATGTTTTAACTTTATCAAATCCTTCGGATGTTGAATTTGATAAATCTGTTAATTTTTGTTGTATTATTCCAGATTCTTCGGTCATTGCACGAATCTGAGAAACATTGCCATCAATCTCGGCTTTTAATTGTTCCGACATTTTTTTACCAGAAGAAATCCAACCATCAATATGATTCTGCAAGGTTGAAGTCTTATCAATTGTATCCTGGGAAACTGTATCAATTTTATTTAATAACCCATTGATACGATTTGTAAAGTTTTCAGCCGAGTTTTCAACATTTTTCCATCCATTTGAATCAACAATGCCTTTTAATCCGGTTACAGTGTTGTCTAAACGTTGGGACATCACTGCTATCTTTTTTGCAGCTTCTTCTGCCAACCCAACTAATTTTTCATTGTGACCAGACAGCTCATTCTTCAATTCCTGTGCAGAAGATATTTGTGACATCAAAGTATCCTGCATCGTCTTAAAACCAGTATGAATTTTATTAATTTCATCCGCCAGAATTATTTGTAACACACGTGAAGCATCTTGAACTTTGGCACGTTCTGGACGTGTCATCAAAAGCAGTAAAGATTCCATAACTTTTTGTGATCGTTTAGACACTGAAAATAGAAAAATCATTGCAATTATAAATAAAAATCCCAAAACTCCGCTGGCGATTAAAAATATATCTGTTGTTTCCATCATATTCTCCCATAAACACATATTGTTGCACTTTGTAAAAATTTATACTAAAATATCATAAATAAAGCAAGGGCATAATGGCAAAAAGACAGACACTTTCACCAGAACAAAATCAAGCTGCGAATCCAATTGAAAACATTTGGGTCCAAGCAAACGCAGGTACTGGAAAAACAAGCGTTTTGGTTCAACGTCTGTTGCGAATTTTATTCAGATCAGATAATCAGTTACATCGAAATCATAAACCAAATGGCATATTGTGTTTGACATATACAAACGCGGGTGCCAGTGAAATGCGAAATAGGATTTTGTCTGCTTTGCGTGATTGGGCAACCGCTGACGATAAAAGGCTTTATGAATTACTTGATGGCGTATCTGAAAAAAAAGATCCTGATAAATATGATTTAGAACATGCCAGAAATATTTTTTATGAATATATTGATAATCCAGACATATTAAAGATAAAAACAATACATGGATTTTGTGAAGAGGTACTTCGCAGGTTTCCGATCGAGGCTGGGATTTCACCTGCGTGGAATTTGATATCTGATTCAAATCAAAAAATAATGCTTACGGATGCTTTTCATAAATTAATAAACTCTCCGATTACAAAAAATAGTAATTCTGATGATGAAAGCATAAGAATAAATGATGCCTTTTCTCGCATAGTGGAAAGGGTATCCGAGCAGTCTTTTGATGAACTTTTGGGCATTTTAACCAGTCAGTACAAACAATTCTTCAAGGTGACTGATATTTATAGTTATAGGAAATACTTCATTGATAATATTAAATATTTTCTTGATATCAATCCACCAATTATAATAGAAGAATCAACCGAAAAACTGAAAAAAATTATAGAATTGGTTGAAAATGAGGTAAAATCATCGAAAAAGCCGGCAGGATACCTCACTGAAGTTATTAATTTAACAAAACAGTATATTGATAAAACTATAAATTTTGAAAAATATAAAGAGGCGTATTTGACGGCTTCCGATACCAAGATTGCAAACGTCGCCAAAAAAGATTTTTTGATTGAAGAACAAGGTAGAGTCTATAAACTGAATCAAAAACACCTGGACGAACAGATATATGCGGATACAATCGCATTATTTGACCTGTCAGCAGCTTTTACAAAGACGTATAAAGAGTTAAAAGCCGAAAGAAATGCCTTGGATTTTGATGATTTGATACTTTACACCAGAAAATTATTTTCAAAACCAGATGTAATGGGTTGGATTCTGTCACAACTTGATATGTCACTTAGTCATATACTTGTGGACGAGGCCCAAGACACCAGTCCTGAGCAGTGGGAAATACTTCGCATGCTGTCTGGTGATTTTTTTACAGATGGTGACATCGATAAAAACACACATTCCTTGTTTGTTGTTGGAGATACCAAGCAATCTATATATGGCTTCCAGGGTGCAGATCCATTGGCTTTTGCCAGCAGTCGTGATGAAATTGCAAATCAAATCAAAAACAATTTACGATCAATAACAGAAGTTCCATTAACTCAAAGTTTTCGTTCAACTGCAGCAATACTAAGGACTGTAGATTATTTCTTTGGAAATTCAGATATAAAAAGCATTTCTGGATTTGTAAACAACGATCATAAATGCTTCAGACAAGATTCATGTGGTGTCGTAGAATTGCACTCTTTGTCTTCAAAAGAATCGAATTGATACAAATTTAAAACATTCCAAATTATATGATTCGTTTTTGGTCATTTTAAATATAAAAAAAACATGCTTTTAAACACTTAAATACAATCACATTCGGCAATTAATACTGGTATAACATTACTTGCATTTAATTGTAATATGCAGATTTATTGAAATATTTGATGTATAAATCAATCAGATAATATACCTTTATAAAACAATGATGTTTTTTTTATAATTTTCATATTTTCTTCAAAATTTAATGAAATTTTGTTAAAAATAACCTGTGTAAAAAATTGATTTTATAAAATATTTTTTGCATAAAATACTTTTACAATGAAAAATCATATGATATCATTAATAGTGAATTGAAATTTTATATTCATGAAAATATTTTTTTATGAAACAAAATAAAAAATATATGAAAGATGAAAATTTGAAAACTTTATCAGAAAAAAAATCTGCTGCGAAAGCTCGTAAGGAATACTTATGTAATATCGCTGATAAAATTCAATCTTTGATTTCTGAAAAAACATTCCAAGCAAATGAAATTATGGTTCTGGTTCAACGCAGAAACCCTTTTGCAGGTCCATTAGTCAAAGAATTAAAGTCTCGTGACATAGAAGTAGCCGGAAATGACCGCATTATTTTGCCAGAATTTCCAGCAATCCGTGATTTGCTGAATCTAGTAAGGTTTTGTATTGATAAAACGGATAATTACAGTTTATGTTGCACTTTGAAAAGTCCGATTTATCATCTGAAAGAACAAGATATTTATAATCTTTGTAAAATCAAAACTGATTTGCAAAAAGATGTATCAGTCTTTGATGTTTTGGGAAAAAATTACCCTGAAATATATTCCGAGCTTTCAAACATTATTGAATGGTCAAAAACTTTGGCACCATATTCGTTTTTTATGCGTGTTTTGAACACAAATAATAATCGCGAAAAAATGATAGCTGCACTTGGTACACAAATTATTGATCCCTTGGAAGAATTTTTAACTATTTGTTTGGCATACGAAAGAACTAAACCTGGAACACTTCGTCATTTTATAAAATGGTTTATAACCGGTGGCAGTGAAATCAAACGCGACATGGATGCCAGCAGTGGCGTCAGAATAGTAACCGTTCACGGCAGCAAAGGTTTAGAAGCCCCAGCAGTATTCTTAATAGACACAATCGCAACACCAAAGCAGGATAGGGTTTTGGAGCTTTCACAAATTAACACAAATCATAAAAACAATGATATTGATGCTCAGAAGCTGACTGCATGGTTATGGTCACCACAAAAAAGTAATAACGAAAAATTAGAATCTGTTGCAGAAATAAATATGAATAAGAAAATTGCCGAGTATTATCGCTTGCTGTACGTAGCAATGACACGTGCACGTGACAGACTTTATATTTATGGTTTTACATCTAATAAAAATCCACCTGAAATTGCATGGCATACTCAATTAATAAATGTTTTATCTGATATACCAGGTGCAAAATCTGAAAAAGATGTCATAGAAATAACAAATGTGTAAAAATATTCTTGAAATTTTATCAAAAAGGACTAGCCAACAGTTTGCAACTGAGGTTGGTACAGAAACGCATAAGAAAATGCAAAAAATTGTTATTGATGGTGATTTAATTATTGGAAATAATACATTGATACAACAAATAAAATTAAAAAAAGAACTGTTGCAATTTTTTACAAAGAGTTCCCAAACAGAAGTGCCTTTGGCGGGTGTAATAAACGGTAAATTCATCAGTCGCCGCATAGACAGATTGATAAAAGATGATGAAACAAAACATATATTATTTTTAGATTACAAAACTGACACAAACAAAAATTTATTTCGCGAAAAATACATCGCACAGATGAAAGACTACAAAGAATTGCTTAAAAAAATATACCCTAGTTATTCTGTACATGGATTAATTTTATGGTTGCAAGATTTTACAACCGAAGAAATTTGTTGACTCTAAAACCCCTTGAAATATGTTTAATTATTTGTCTATAATTTGACTATGTTAACCGGTCTTAATATATCAAACATTGTATTAATCGAAAAGCTGAATCTGGAATTCGGTCGTGGCTTAAACGTATTAACTGGCGAAACCGGTGCAGGTAAAAGTATATTGCTGGATGCGCTGTCTTTGGCTTTGGGCGCACGATCAGACACTGGGCTTATTCGTCATGGTTGTGACAATTCACAAGTAATCGCAGAGTTTGACAGCATCAATGAAGAACTGAAATCAATACTGGATGAAAATGGAATTGATTTTGATGGGACATTGATACTGCGCAGGACACTTGGTACAGATGGAAAAAGCCGTGCTTGGGTTAATGATGTTCCTGTATCAATTAAAACATTAAAACAGGTTGGTGATTTACTGGTTGAAATTCATGGACAGTTTGAAAATCATTCCTTGCTGGACCCAACAACACATCGTAAGACTTTGGACGAATTCGCTGGGAACAAAAATATAAAATATTTGGGCCTGATTAACGATGTTAAAAAATCTTTTTCCGAATTTTATCTGGCTGAAACTAAACTGATAGAATTAGAAAAATTATTAGAAAAATCAGCAGCTGAACGCGAATTCTTAGAGCATAATGTTAAGGAATTAAAATCATTAAATCCACAAATTGGCGAAGAAGAAACACTTGCCAATCGGCGTGCGATTTTAATGAATGCTGAAAAGAATGCTGCTATTTTATCCGATGCTGTTTCTGAATTAAATCCAAACGGTCATGGTTTAGAATCAATGATTTTTGCAGTCGCACATACTTTAGAAAAAATTAAACTGGATCCAAATCCATATCAAAAGCAAATAGACAGATTGTATGATGCTGCAAATGGTATTGCAGAAGTTTCTGATGAATTAAAACCAACCGATTCTGACACAGAAAATCTGGAAGAAATTGAAGAACGTTTATTCGCAATTCGTGCCGCCGCACGCAAACATCGTGTTTCTGCTGATGAACTGGCTGCCAAGCTGATTGAAATGTCAGAACAACTGAACCAAATTGATAATTCAGATGCAGAACTGAAAAAATTGAAAACTGATGTAAAAAGTAAAAAATCAGAATTTGATTCGTTTGCAAATAAATTAACATCTGAACGCAAATCCGCAAGTGAACTTTTACGCAAAAAAATACTTGCTGAATTACCAGACTTGAAGCTTGGTCAGGCAGACTTTATGGTTGAACTAAAAGATTCCGCGCCGTCGTCATATGGTATGGATGAAATAACATTTTTGATAAAGACAAATCCGGGAACACCATTTGCGCCTTTGCATAAAATTGCCAGTGGTGGTGAATTGGCACGATTGATGTTGGCACTGCGGGTTGTTTTTGGAAATGGAAATTACAGCGGGCACACTTTTGTTTTTGACGAGGTTGATACCGGTATCAGCGGTGCCACTGCCAGCGCCGTTGGTGAGCGTTTAGCACGTCTGGCAGCCGAGGCTCAATCACTGGTTGTTACTCACAGTGCCCAAGTTTCTGGATTTGCCGATAAGCATTTCAAAATTGAAAAGAACAGTAACAAAGATTCAACAATTACAATTGTAAAAGAAGTTAAAGGTGACGACAGAATCAATGAAATCGCCAGAATAATCAGTGGTTCCAAGATTACACCTGAATCAATCGCATCTGCAAAGACATTAATCAAAAAATAATCTAAACTTTTACCACACCATCACTAAATTCTATTTCAGCAGGAATTGCAAAATCGGCGGCGTGCGAGATTATTTTATTTTGATGGCGAACAATTGCATATCCCCGCGACAAAACATTTTTATAAGACAACGAATTTAACATTTGATCCAGATGATTTATTACCTGATTCAAACTGGTCATTCTGTTTTTTAAAATGTTTGGAAAATTTGAAATTGCTTGTATCTGTTGCTTGGTGCTTGCAATTTTTCCATTTACAATTATACCCATTGTCCTGGTTAAATCATCCAATCTTTGTGCGTGTTCCATAATTAACTGTTTTGGATTTTTAACATTGATTGATTCAATTTTGTGTTTAGTGTTTATCAATCTGTTTGCAAAGTTTCCATTCAGTCTGTGCGATAAGTTATCAATTTCTTGAATCAGCGAAAGTTTTGTTGGTACAACAATTTCCGCCGCCATAGTAGGTGTCGCAGCACGTACATCCGCCGCAAAGTCAATCAGCATCCAATCTGGTTCATGACCAACACCAGATACCAAAGGAATTTCACTGGCGGCGGCAGCACGAACAACAATTTCTTCTGAGAACGGAAGCAAATCTTCCAAAGAACCACCACCACGTGCAACTATTATTACATCAACATTTTTCATACGATTAAAATATTCAATACCTGCTACAACTTCTGCCGCGGCAGTTGCCCCTTGGACCGTTGCAGGATAAAATAATACATGCACTGGGAAACGTTCACGTAATCTGTTTTGAATATCCTGAAAGGCTGCACCAGTCGGGCTGGTAACAATTCCTATTGTTTGTGGAAAACGTGGTAAAGGTTTCTTGCGCGCAGAATCAAACAATCCCAACGCCGCCAATTTCTTTTTGCGTTCTTCCAGCATTTTTAAAATTGCACCAACACCTGCCATTTCAATTTCAGATGCAATTAATTGATAATTGCTGCGCGCAGGATAGGTAGTGAATTTACCGGTTATTATAACCTCTAGACCTTCTTCCAATTTAAAGGACAACGGTGTTCCACGCCAAACAATTACCGAAATGGCGGCACCAGAATCTTTTATCGTCATATAAACATGACCCGAAGAAGCACGCGTGATTTGTGACAATTCGCCACGAATTTTAATAATTGGAAAAGCAGTTTCAACCACACCCTTTAACAGTGCAGACGCATCAGATACACTGAAAATAGTGTCCGGTTTTACAAAAGGTTCTGGTTTTTGAATCATGGTTGAATTTTATCAATAAAACAAAATAATGCAAACACTGTTTTTATATGATAAAATATATCCATGAATTATGATTTAAGTAACTTAAAAGTTCTTAGCACCGTTGGGACAAGCGGGGTGATTGTTTACGAATACGAAGATGATAAAGTTATATTATATCTTCCAGGTAACCAAGATGTTGAATCTTGGTTATTAGGTCAAATTTTGGCACAAAATATAACTAATCAGCTAATTGATATCAAAAATAAGACTTATTCTGTTCCTAAAATCCTTAAAATCTTAAAATCTGACAGAATTATTATTGAATCTCGTCTGTTCGGAGAACCTTTAACAAAAAAATTATTTTGTTCTCTGGATGAATCTGATAAATATATCGTACAAAAAGGTATTGCAAACCTTATCAATGATATGAACCAAATGAGACCTGTTAAGGAACCAAAGTATTTACTTAATAATGCAGGTTTTTCATTTGAAGACATTTTAAAAAAATTATCTGAAATATTACCAAATAAAACAATAAAACATATAGAAAACGCCTACAAAAAATTTATACAATTAAACGGTTCAAGTATCGTTTTTTCTCACACAGATTTGTATAATAACAATATACTTTGGAATTCAAAGACTAAAACTGTTGGAATATTAGATTTCGCAGAAAGTGATTTCAAAAATATAAATGAAATAATTGAAAAACTATCTGATTTTGATTCAAATAAAATACTGGATATTTATACTAATTTACCAAAAAATCAGCCTGTTTATTTTGAACAAAATAAAACATTTACTAACTTATTTAAAATGCTTCGAGATTTTTATTTGGTTGCAAATGCTTACTTTAAAAATCAGAATTCAGGCCTACTAAAAACTCTTTTAAACAACACTGGAAATTTATCAAATTACCTTAATATAACAAAAGGTTCAGAAATATTAAAAAAATCTTTTAATTCTACTCCCGTAATAGAACAAAGCAATCAATACTAAATAAATTATTCTCTATAATTATTAACCAAAGAATTTCTTATAACAATTTTTTCTAAATCATGTTTATCGTTACCAACCAAAGACTTGATAATAAACATTCGGATCTTTGAAGGATTCACGTAATTTTTCAACAATGTATGGAAATGATAATCTACCACGGATATTAACTTCATAATCAGTTGCCAGTTTGGCAAGTTTTTTTGTTCCTATATTAAATAGTTCTTCTCTTTCTGATATCATATTATGATTGTATCAAAATATAGAAAAAATTCAAGTTTTTAACAAAACACAATTATTCCAACCCTGCACATTTACCCAAAATAATAGCCTGGTGTTTTAAACGTCTTGTCCAATCTGAATCCGTATTAATTCTATTTTCTATTGATGCACTTCGATATTGAAAAGGTTTTGAAAATTGAGTACGAGTTATATCAAAAGGTCCACTTATAATCAAATGTTCTAACCACCAATGAGATGATCCTTTAATAAGTTTCCATTGTTTAGAACCTCCTGTTTTAAGGCTTATATAAAAATGACTTATTAAACAAAAATCATCAGAAAAATCGTATTGTTCTTCTAGAAAATTGCCGAATACTTTTTTGTGTGTTTCTGGATTTTTGAAAGATTCACGCAAAGCGCTGACTATTTCTGGAAGTGAATATTTACCAATCTGTGGAATTTCATAATCCTCTGCCAGAAGAACCAATTCTCTTGTTGCTTTATCATAAGATTCTAGTTTATTGAGCATGTGTATATTGTATAAAAAATTCCATTCTATAATTCTGTCAATGGCCAGCGGGGATGGGGGTAATCGGTTCGGTAACAAATTTACCCGCCAGGTGTTTTCCAGTCCAGGCAATCATAACACTTTTTTAGCAGTATTAAGATCTAGTAAATGGCCGTATAAATATTCTTTTCAACATGCGAAGAATATACTTTTTTGTTCCACCTTTATTTATAGACAATCTTTTGCATGTCTTATAATCTTTTCGCATGCTACGAATTAATCTTCTAAATCTTCGAATACTACGGTGTCCAAGAATCATATACATAGGCAATTTTTTGCGGTATACAACAAAATTTATAATATCTTTAGCAGCCACATTTATATCACCTTGAAATTCCTGAGCCAAGTACCTTTTTACAGCTTCTTCTTTGTTTACATTTGGATTTTCCAAAGAATTCTTACGCATATTTGACGCGAATTTTCCTGGATTAACACTCATTGTGCGAACTTGGCAATGTTTTGTACTTTTGATTGCCTGGGTTAGTCCATTCACAGCATGTTTTGACATACCATACAGAATTACATCCCATCCTGTATCTAATCCACTCATAGAAGATAAATTTACAATTGCACTGTTGTTGTTATCTGGAATATATGGCAATGCTTCCTTGGTCATATTAATAATTCCAATTATATTTGTTTCAAACAACAATCGCATTTTATCTTGTTCTAAATTATTTATTGTCGTAAGATAGTTTATCCCCGCATTATTTATCAATACATCTATCTTGCCAAATTTAGAGACTGCAGATTTTATAGCCTTTTGTATAGAATCTAAATTAGTTATATCCAATTCCAAACATAAAATGTTTTCGCTGTTTCCCAGATAATTCAGAGTATTTACATCGCGTGCGGTGGCAACCAGATTAAATCCAAGTTTTGCAACGTATTCAGCCATGCTTTTCCCAAAGCCAGAAGAACATCCTGTTATCAAAAATACTGCGTCATTACTTATATATTTTCTCATATTTTCACCTTTTGTATTTTAATTTTATAATTCTGTTAATGGCCAGCGGGGACGAGGAGTAATTGGTTCGGCAACAACTTTACCAACCAAATAGTTTTCCAGTCCAGCCCAGGCAATCATTGCACCATTATCAGTACATAGATTCAATGGTGGGGCAGCAAACTGCATATTATTCTCGACCGCCATTTTTTCCAACGCCGAACGGATTGCTGAATTTTTTGCAACACCACCTGCAACTACCAATGTTTTTGGTGCTATATTAATTATACGTTTATCATGCATGGCATTATTTAAACGATTAGTTATGCAATCAACCACAGATGCCTGAAAAGACGCACAGAAATCATTTATAAATTCTTCACTGTGTGGCTCTGGATGTTTTGCCAACATTGTTCTGGCAGATGTTTTAATTCCAGAAAATGAAAAATCACATCCGGGTTTATCACAAAGTGGTCTGGGAAAATTAAACGCACGCGGATTACCAATCTGTGCACGCTTGTCTACAACAGGCCCACCAGGATATTCCAACCCCAACATTTTTGCGACTTTATCAAAAGCTTCACCAGCACTGTCATCAATGGTTTGACCAATCAATTCATATTTACCAACACCATTAACCAACAAAATCATTGTGTGTCCACCACTGGCCAAAACCAACAGGTAAGGGAAATCTACACTGATTGATTTTTGATTTGTATCACTGGCAGATGCACCTCGCAGACGCGGAACCAATGCGTGCCCCTCCAGATGATTCACCGCGACCAATGGTTTTCCTGTGGATTGTGCAATACCAACCGCAGCCATCCAACCAACCAGAACTCCACCAATTAACCCAGGTCCAGCCGTTGCAGCAATCACATCAATATCATTAATTGTTTTGCCAGCATCATTCAACGTTTTATTTATAACCTCATCAATTGCTAAAATATGCGCGCGCGCGGCCAGTTCAGGGACCACACCACCGTATTTCTGGTGTTCAGGGATCTGAGAATAAATAATGTGCGACAAGATATTACGATCAGAATCAACAATCGCGGCAGATGTTTCATCGCAGCTGGATTCAATGCCCAAACAAAGAATTTTTTTATCTGTCATTTTTTATCTCGAAAAAAGCAACCCCAATATTTGATTTGCTTTGTTTTTGTTTTTCTATGTAATCCTTAAAATTAATATCAACAACCTTTTTTTGTTTTGTTGATGCATGTCTTAGTATTCCACCAGGTAATAAAAATCCCATATGCGATACAGCCAAGTCCGTACCTGCCTCCTTAACCATATTTTTATTATTCATTACAAATAATATTATTAATGGCTTTTTTAGATTGATATCTTTTAAATTTTCGTATGGTATATATTCAATCTGAACATTTACTTTTTTAAATCTAGTATCCAAATTGTGAACTTTTTTAAACCAACTTTTCTTGTCCAAAATTTCTTTTCTTATTTTTGTTTTACCATATTTTGAACTTACATTTTTTACTAGTTCTGAGTTATTTTTTACCCAATCATATTCAACGAAATGATTTCTATTTAAGAAATCTATATTTCCATCTTTGTATCTTATTTTATTTAATTTATCAAGATTTCCGCCAGCCAAAGATGTTTCGACAAAAGTCATACAATCAAAAGCATCGTATCGAATTAATGGGTCTGTATCTGGTAATTTTTCTTCACCCAGTGGGTCAGAAATATATTTTTCACCAAGATATTCTGAACCTATATATTTATTATCAGCTTTTGCAGAAAAAGTTACAAATAATAAAAAACATAAAGATATTACAAAATATTTTTGCAATTTCATTTTGATATCTTAGATATTATTTTTTAACTTCACACCCATAAAGCATAAAGAAGTTGCATCGCGAACCGACATGTCCGCAGAATTAGGAAGATTGGCAACTTTATCCATACACTGAACCATCAGTTCTGTATTTTCATCTGTTCCAGTTAAAATTTTTACAGCAGCTGCACGGCGTTCTTCGGATGCGGTTGCCCAATTTCTCATACTGTTATTTTCAAGATTGCTTGCCTTGTGATAAAAGAAAAATATAACAGCGAATAAAATCAAGGCTGAAATTCCAATAACCAATTTGAAGTGTTTTTTAAAAGCATCCATTTTGTTTTCCTTGTTTTTTTATATTAAATAATCTTTGCAAAACCGTATTTTTTATTACAGCATGTTTTGCTTCTATTGCTTTAATAATTTCTTCTTTTGTAAACGTATAGTATCCAACAATTTCTAGTTGAGATGAATGACTTGTAACAATATATTCTTCGTATTGATCAAAAAGGTTTATATTTCCTTCTAAAACATATACATAAGCATAAAAATTTTCATACTGATCTTTTTTATTTTTGTTTTTATTATCGGAAAAACCTATTATACGTTTTGCTTTTTCTAAATCTCTGTAAAGGATTATTTCCGCATCTTTCTTGGACCAAAAATTTCCAATCTTATGATTTCGCCCATCTGATATCGCATAACCTTTGATCTTTGTTTGCATGATAAAAACCTTTATTCACATTTTACCAACCATAAATCATAATCTGCATTCTGCAAAGGATTATCACCTGGTTCGTTACGGCCCATCCAATTGCTAAAAATCTTGCCTTCGGAATTTTTTGTTATTTCAATAAACATAAAAAAATCTTCTGGTTGAAAAGGATCTGTTTGTTTGCAACTGCGAACCATTAATCTTAATTTTTCGTATTGTGCTTCTTTACCAACAGTCACATTAATTGTCTGGTTTTTTCCAGCAGCCTTGTTCAAAACGCGAACCACAGCAGTCTTTTTTTCAACATAAGCATTTGCACCAAAAGTTAAAAGAAAAAAGGGCACAGCCAATAAAAATGATAATTTTGATATTTTCATTTTGCCGTACCCCTTAATTTTCAAACTATTGTGCGTTTGTGTTTCTTTCTTCGGACGCTGCTGCCAAATCTTCAACGATTCTGGCTTTTTTACCAGACAGTCTGCGCAAGAAGAACAGTTTAGAACGACGAACTTTACCAATACGAACCTTTTCAATTTTTTCAATTGCTGGGCTGTACAATGGAAATTTACGTTCTACGCCAACACCATAAGATTCACGGCGAACTGTAAAGGATGCATTTGAACCCGCACCATCACGAGCAATTACAACACCTTCAAACATCTGAATACGGAATTTATCACCGTCTTTGATTTTTACGTGAACCTTCAAAGTATCACCAGATTTGAAATCTGGAATCTTTTTGTTTGCTGCCAATTTTTCTATTTGTTTTGCTTCTATTTTTTTAATGATATTCATTTTTTACTTCTTTTCGTTTAATAATTCCGGACGTCTTTGTTTGGTTATTTCGTCCGATTTTTGTTTCCGCCATCTTTCTATATTGCCGTGATGACCGGACAGCAGGACTTCTGGGACATTACGTCCACGCCATACTGACGGGCGGGTGTATAACGGCCATTCCAACCCCCCGATTTCAAAGCTTTCGTTTGCGGTCGTATCAACGCCGCCGTGAACTACATTATCCATCAGACGAACGCAACTGTCAATAAAAACCTGAGCTGCAATTTCGCCACCAGACAAAATATAATCGCCAATGGAAATCTCTAAAATTTCGTATTCTTCGATGATTCTTTCGTCGATACCTTCGTACCTGCCACAAATTAATGTTAAATCTTTTGATTCAGATACAAACTGACGCACCATCTTTTGATTCAAAACCTGTCCGCGTGGTGAAAAATATATAATTTTACCACGTTTTTCAGATGAGATATTATCAATTGCGTCACCAATAACCTGGGGCAGCATAACCTGACCAGCACCACCACCGAACTGAGCATCGTCAACACTGCCATAATTATCATTTGCAAAGTCACGAATGTTTATTGTTTTATACGACCATATTTTATTTTCCAATGCGCGCCCAACAACACCACCATTCAAAGTGCCTGGGAACATTTCTGGAAAAATAGTCAGTATATTAAAATTCATTTTACATAAATTGTTTTGTTTTTTAAATCAACGTCTGCACCAGAAAAAGAAACCATTTCACCGTTATCTAATTCCAAAATATCGCCAGCACCAAAGTTTTGTATTGCTGCGACTGTGCCAATTTTATCTTTATTTTTTTCAACAACCATACCGATTAAATCTGATTGGTAATATTCACCAGCTTTTAAAGCACGCAGGGAATCACGATTAATAAATAATTCAGTACCACGCAAAGCCTCGGCCGATGTTCTGTCATTAACATTATCTATTTTGCAAATTGCAATATCGTTGCCAGCCGCACGAATAAATTTCAAATTTATATTTTCGATTTTCAGATTTTGAAAATCTGATGGGTTTTCAGTAAAGGTCTGAATACGAACTTCACCACGTAACCCTTGGGCTGCGACAATTTTTCCAACCAAGATTTTTTGTTTTTCAGACATATTGTAAATTTAAACACTTGGGAATGTTCCCAAGTGTTTTGGATTAACAAAATTATTCGGCTGAAGGTGTTTCTGCGGTTGCTTCGACTGGTGCTTCGACAGCGGCAGAGGCTTCGGTTGCAGCTTTTGCTGCGGCTTCGGCAGCTGCTTTTTCTGCTTCGATTTTTGCCAGTTTGTCAGCTTTGTCTTTGATTCTCATCTGAGTTTTTTCAGATTGTAAATGTTTTTTGGTTTGAACTGGGGCTGTTTTCTTTGAAACAACGCCAGCATTTGCCAAGAATTTATAAACACGATCAGATGGTTTTGCACCCTTTGCCATCCAAGCCTTGATTTCTTCTAATTTCAAGGTTACGCGTTTATCGCTGTCGCGTGGTTGCATTGGATCATATTTACCAACTGTTTCCAATATATTTCCAGAATTACGTGCATTACGTGAATCTGTAACCACAATGTGGTAATAAGGGCGTTTTTTTGCGCCAAATCTTGCCAAACGTATAACTGTTGCCATTTTGTTTATCCTTTATATTTTTTATACGACGCAAACCCATCATCAAGAGCGAACACTCGCCAGTTGATGTTCCGATACGCATACCGCGTCCAGGGTCCAATGATAGCAATCTTTGGGGATTTGCAGGGCAATTATGCATTATAATTATTGAAAAGTCAAATAAATTCTGGACTTTTTATAACATCAGCTATAAAATCCTTTGGATTTCTGCGGGCGTAGTATAGTGGTAGAATGCTGGCTTCCCAAGCCGAAGGTGAGGGTTCGATTCCCTTCGCCCGCACCAAATTAAAAAACACAGCATTTTGCTGTGTTTTTTAGTTACCTATTATTTTTTGCCACCCATAAGAAATGCACTGTAATTTTAATTTATCAAATTCTCTTAATTTATCCGATGGAATATTTTTAATATCAACATTATGACGAATATATTTTTTATAAAACCAAAATAGATCTCCACTTTCCGGGAGTGTATATTTTCTACAAAAATCTACCATACTTCTGTAATCTTCGAAAATTTGGCTCATATATTTATATTTTGGCATTTTTATGACTCCATAGCTGAAACTGTATTATATTAATAATACAATTACAAATAAAAAACACAGCATTTTGCTGTGTTTTATCTTGAGTTATTTGTATTCAACTTTTCTATATCTGGCTTGCTGTTTAAAAGTTCTTCTGGAGTATTGTAACCGTATTTCGCTTCAATGGCTCTAAGGGTGGATTCTATATTATTATTTGTCTGATTATTTATAACATATTTTTTTACATCCAAAAGTTTTCTTAAATTTTCCCATCTCTTTTTTGATTTGCTTGTTTTATCAAAAAATCAATACGTGATAAAAGACTCTTGTTTTCCAAGTATGCTTCAGAATTTTGATGTTTTGCATCTCTAACTCTTCGCAACTCTTCGAGTCTTTTATTAGTATTCATTATTTTCCTTTTACAGGTATTTTCAAGTTCTGTTTTGGATAAATCAGATTTGGGTTCTGGATATTGTTTGTTTCTGCGATAATGCTGAACAATATGCCTTTGCTTAAAAAGTTTCTTGAAATAATCCACAAACAATCGCCGCGACGAACTGTATAGAATGTATCATCTGCACCAGTTGCAGTCGGCATTGTAAATTTATGTTTTACTTCGGCAACTGTTTTATTCTGACCATCATGCAAACGAACAACCAAAGTATATTCTTTGCCTGGTTCTAATTTTTCAACATCTGCACCCAATCCAAAATATTTGTAATCAGATACGTGTGCAAAGCCCAAATATTTATCGTTCAATGTCAACGATACACGAAGGCGTGGCAATGCGTTTCCGGTTACAACTATGCGTCCACTGGATAAATAATCGATTTTTGATACGACCAAGTCACCGTTTTTCAACATTGGAACTTGCAATAATTTGCTGCCGTCTTTTGTTATTAACAAAGAAACTGAGTCTGCATAGCCGCGTTCAGAAACATAAATAAACACACTGTTTTCTGATTCTGTTTTTGGATCTGCACCAACCAATTTAATTGTATAGTTGCCTGGGTTAAAGGCATGCTTTGGTGCATATGCAAATTCACCATTTTTATCTGTACGTTCTGTTGCAACAACTTTGTTATTCATAACAACAGAAACATTTTTATCTGCCAACCAACGTCCTGCAACTACGACGTTTCCTTCTTTGTCAATGCGAACAATATCAAAGCTGGGGGTAACAGTATTAACAGCAACTGATGCTGTTTGTTTTGCAGCAGGCGCAACAGCAGTTTTAACAACACTTGTCTTGGCCGCTGGTTTAACTTCTTTCTTTACTGTTTTTACAACAGGTTCTGGAACAACAGGTGCAACCACAGTTTCTGTTTTTACTTCTTCGGTTCCAGCATCTTTCTTTACATTCATATCACTGCGAACAAATACAACCCAAACACCGATGGCCAAAACGATAACTGCGCAAAGTATCGGAAACCAATAAGCTGATAAACCAGATGGTCTGTCTTTCTTTTCTTCTATACGTTTTAATTTACGAGCATTCTTTGCTGCAATTCTGGCATTTCTGGCAGTAGTATTTGCAGAAGAGCGTGCAAAAATATTCAATTTTTTCAAGAATCTTTTTGCAAAATCACGACGACGTGACATCCAAGAATTTTGGCGTGCAACTGCACCTTCGATCATATCATCTGTGGAAGTTTTTGTTTTACCAATGTTTTTGGTTTTAACATTTTTTTGGGCCATTGAATATTCTCCAATATTTAATCTTTTATCTCTGCGTACCCCTCTGGACAAATATTATTACAAAAAATCTTTCTTTGTCAACTTATTTATGATATAATTTGGAAAAATAATTAAATTTGAGGAAAATTATGAAAAAAATAGGGATTATGACGACTGGCGGCGATTGTTCTGGGCTGAATACGGCCATTCATCGTGTTGTTATTGGCGCACATCAACGCGGTTGGCAGGTTATTGGCATCCAAGACGGAACAGATGGTTTGACCTATGAAACCCCAAAAGTGATAAAATTTGATACAAACACATTGCCGATTGAAAATGCAAGATTATCGGGCAGCTTTCTTTGCAATGGTCACAGTGGTGCTGAAAACTTTCAAACTGCTGCAAAAACCGGCAGCCATGAATTGTTTAATAAGAAAATTAAAAACGCTTTGCGTAAACTGGAATTAGACTCTTTGATTTTGATTGGTGGAAACGGCAGTCTGTCACTGGCACATAAGAATCGTGATTTGTATTCTGATGTTTCACTGGTCTGCATTCCAAAAACAATTGATATGGATATTCCAAAAACAGACACAACCATTGGCTTTTCAACCGCAGTGCAACAGCTGGTTAATTACTGCGATCAATTGCTGTTGACGGCCCGCAGTCATCACAGATGGTTTATTGTTCAAACAATGGGTCGCGATTGTGGAAATTTGGCTTTGAATGCTGGTGTTGCGGTTGGTGCAGATGCAATTTTAATTCCAGAAATAAAATTCAACATCGATGAACTGGTAAATCATATAAAAAAGCAACCCAGGGATTATGGAATTATTTTGGTATCCGAAGGCATTTCATTACGTGGACATTCTGGCAAGCCCGCTGAAATGGTTTCACGCGCATTGAACGCTGCTGGGATGGTCAACAGAACAGCATTCCCAGAACATATTCAAAGGGCAGGTGAAACAACCGCAGCCGACCGATTGATTGCTACACAAATGGCAGATTGTGCATTGAATGCTATTGAAAACAATGAAACATTTGTTATGACTGCGATGATTGACGGAAAATGTAAAACAATTTCATTGGAAGAATTTTTTAACTCAGGTGACATTGTATGCGATCCAAATATTCCAAATATGGAAACGTCGGATGCGTATGTATCACCAGAAGACCCGCTGCTGACCATAGCAGAAAATATGGGAATTTACATTGGGGAAGTTAAATGACAGATGTATCAATTTTATATTATTTGCTTTATTTAGGGGCTTTTGCAACAGCAGGCGCAGAAGTTGGAAATTCTATAAAAACTTTAAGTCATAAAGTCTCTTCTATGCGAAAAACAAAATTTATTGTTGCAAAAAAGAAAGTTAAATCTCAAAATGATATAGATAAAAACTACACTTTTGGTTCCTATCTACCAAATAAAAATAAAATATATTTGTACGCATTATATCTAAACCGTGAAATTGCAAAAGAAAATTCTGAATTAAAAAATCAAGTTGATGCGCACAATAAACATTTAATTTTTACAAAAATACACGAAAAAAAACATGCTGAAAATTCTAAATATCTAAAAAATATTTACCACTTATCAAAACAAGACCGTACTGTTTTAATGATGTTAAATGAAATAAGTGCATATATGTCAACTTATATTCGTATACGAACAAAATTACTAAAATATAAATCAAATAACACAAAAAAACCGACAATTAATATTAATATTCCAAAAGAAATTTATCCTTTATTAACTGCATATATTTATAATTTGAATAATAATAAAAATTTAGAAATTAATAGAATATCATCAGGTGAAGCAACAGTGCTATTTAACATTGCAATTGCACATTTTATGAATGTATTTGATTGTGAATATAAAAAAGATATTTTAAAATTATCTAATAATTCAATATCTCCAACATCGTATATGTTAAAGAAATCATTATATAAAAAATATTCCTTTGATGAGATTATAAACGCTTTCTTTACATTTGATATAGAAGGGCAGGAAATAAATATTTTAAAAAAATTATCTGAATCAAAACGTAATGACTATTTATCACAACTGACAACTATGGCAAAAAGTTTTGGCAAATTCGATAATGAGAAAATTGCCATGGAAATTGCTTCAAAAGCTTTAGATTATTGAATAAAAAATCCGGCTATTGCCGGATTTTTTATTTGATGTCTTTTGTTATTTCTTTTCAGAAAAATCGGCATCTGTTGTTTTATCATCCGCTGGCTTTTCATCTGTTTGTTCTGACGATTGCTGTTGCTGTGCCTTGTAAACTGCTTCGCCCAGTTTCATTGCTTTTTCGGTCAATGCATCTGTTTTGGTTTTCAAGCTTTCAGCAGTCGCATCAGATTTTGCCAATTCATCTGCCAATTCTTTTTTGGCAGATTCAATTGCAGTTTTTTCTTCTTCACTGATTTTATCGCCATATTCTTTCAATGATTTTTCAATTCCGAAAATGGACGCTTCGGCGTTATTTTTTGCCTCGACCAATTCGCGTTTTTTCTTATCAGCTTCGGCATTGCGTGCAGCTTCGTCCACCATCTTTTTAATATCTTCTTCGGACAGACCACCATCGGATTTGATTGAAATCATCTGTTCTTTGCCCGTACCTTTATCCTTAGCTGATACATGCACAATACCGTTCGCATCAATATCAAAAGAAACTTCGATTTGTGGCATACCACGTGGGGCAGGTGCAATACCTTCCAAATTAAATTGTCCCAACAATTTATTATCAGCCGCCATATCGCGTTCGCCTTGGAACACGCGGATTGTAACCGCATTCTGATTGTCTTCGGCAGTACTGAACACCTGGGATTTTTTGGTTGGAATTGTTGTGTTGCGATCAATCAAGCGTGTGAATACCCCACCCAATGTTTCAATACCCAAAGACAAAGGTGTTACATCCAACAACAAAACATCTTTTACATCGCCTTTTAATACACCACCTTGGATTGCAGCACCCAGTCCCACAACTTCGTCTGGATTAACACCTTTATGTGGTTCGCGACCAAAGAATTCTTTTACTACTTCAATAACCTTTGGCATACGTGTTTGACCACCAACCAAGATTACTTCGTTAATTTTTGATTTATCCAAACCAGCGTCTTTCAAAGCTTTGCGGCAAGGTTCAATAGTTTTTTCAATCAAGTCTGCAACCAGTGATTCCAGCTTTGCACGTGTCAAAGTAGTATTAAAGTGAACCGGGCCAGATGCGTTTGCTGTCAAATAAGGCAGGTTGATATCTGTGCTGGTCTTAGACGACAATTCAATTTTTGCCTTTTCAGCAGCTTCTTTCAAACGTTGCAATGCCAATTTATCCGAAGATAAATCAATTCCCTTATCTGATTTAAATTCAGAAATCAAATGATTCAAAATTCGTGCGTCAAAATCTGAACCACCCAAAGCAGTATCACCGTTTGTTGATTTTACTTCGAATACACCATCAACGATTTCCAAAATAGAAATATCAAATGTACCACCACCCAAATCGTAAACAGCAACAACGCCATTTTTGTTTTTATCCAAACCATATGCCAATGCAGCAGCTGTTGGTTCATTAACAATACGCAAAACATTCAATCCTGCGATACGGCCAGCGTCTTTGGTTGCCTGACGTTGAGAATCATTAAAATAAGCGGGAACAGTGATAACTGCGTCTGTAACTTTTTCACCCAAATAGTTTTCTGCATCCTTTTTCAGTTTTGCTAAAATCATAGCAGAAATTTGCGAAGGTGCATATTTTTTGCCATCAATTTCAACCCAAGCGTCACCGTTGTCGCCAGGAATAATTTTATAAGGTACACGACCCGCAATTTCGCGTACAGAAGAGCTGTCGAAGCGTAAACCCATCAAACGTTTGATTTCGTAAACTGTGTTTTCAGGATTAGTTACAGCCTGGTTTTTGGCAGTAATACCAACTAACTGTTCGTTTCCACCAGTAATTGCAACCACAGATGGTGTTGTGCGTTGACCCTCTGCATTTTCAATAATTTTCGGGTCAGAACCATCCATAAATGCCATTGCGGAATTTGTAGTTCCTAAATCAATACCCAATACTTTTGCCATTTTTTACTCCTAGTTTTATAAATTTATCTGTGTGGAATATAGTGATAAAAAAAGTGATTTCAAGGGGGAATATATATAAATTTATTATTAAAAAAACCGCCATTTTGGCGGTTTTTTATGACTTGCTTTATTTCTTTTCCGGCGCAGCAGCCTTGACAGCAGGTGCAGCAGTAGCAGCAACAGCCTCAGCAGTTGGTTTTTTAACATCTACTTCTTCGGCCATTTTTCCACCAATTGTTGCAAATGTCAGATCTGCCTGACGCAAACCTAATGAAACCCCCGCAGGTAATTCCAAAGCAGATCCGTGTACAGATTCACCAATATTCAAATTCGCTAAATCCAACTGGATTTTTTCAGGAATAGAATCAATCAATCCAACCAGTTCAACTTTACGAACTGCAAAGTTCAAAACACCACCCAATTTAATACCTTTGGAAATTTCAATGTTGATAACTTCTACTGGAACAACAACCTTTACAGGTTTTTTTACGTCGATACGTTTGAAATCAACGTGTACAACTTTGTCAGATACTGGATGGTATTGAATATCCATCAACATAGCGTCTTCTTTGCCGCCTTTGGTTTGAATTTCAAATAATTTTGTTCGCAATCCTGGCTGGCGGATCAGCATTTCAAAGCTGCGACCTTCTAATTCAATAGAAATAGGGGATTTTTTTTCGCCGTAAACTACAGCAGGAATATTTTTGTTATTGCGAATTGCACGTGCGGCCCCCTTGCCAGCAACATTGCGAATTTCAGCGTTTACTTTAATTGACATTTTTCGTCCTTTTTTAAGTTATACGGCCTCCAAGGGTGCCGCGCAGGGCGAATTATTAACTAAAAGTATCTAAAAATCAAGCTTTTTTTATAATTAAAAATCTGGCGCGACCGTATTTCTTGTCTTTCAAGGTAATCCAATCGTTGGAAATATTCGGATTAAACTTACCATCTTCCACTTCCCAAACAATAATCGTCCCAGATTTTGCAATTTTTGAAAGTTTATTAACCAAATCCAAACCCAATTCAGCATTGGCATACGGCGGATCAATAAAAACCAAGTCTGAAACTGCACCATGCTTTTTTACTGCGTCAATTGTATTTGTCCGTTCCACTAAATAATCGCCAGCAATTCTAACCAAATTTGATTTGATTGTTTTAATTGACGCATCCGATAAATCTGTAAAAATAACCCTTGTTTCATAACGGGATAAAAATTCAATTCCAAACGCACCGCTGCCAGCAAAAGCATCCCAAACAACATTCGTTTTTATTTTCAAAGAATCTAACATATTGAACAAGGCAATACGCGCACGATTTTGTGTTGGTCGGGCATCATCGGGCAAATTTAGCTTTCGTCCGCGATATTTTCCTGAAATAATTTGCAAATTCGATTTCATAAGTTTAAAGTATAGACTATGGATTTTATGAAACAAGCTTTTATTTCTGCAAAACGTGCGTCCCAACATGACGATGTACCAATTGGTGCAGTGATTGTCAAAGATGGAAAAATAATTGCACGCGGTGAAAATATGGTGCAGAAAAAAAACAACCCAACACTGCATGCGGAAATTGTTGCAATCAATCGTGCCTGCAAAAAACTGGGGGCAAAGTTTTTGGATGACTGCGAAATTTATGTGACCTTAGAGCCTTGTGCAATGTGTGCGACTGCAATTTCATACGCCAGAATTGAAAAGATTTATTTTGCAGCACGCGATGAAAAGGGTGGTGGAATTCTGCATAACGCAAGAATTTTTGAAACAGATAAACATTTGTGGAAACCAAAAATTACAGGACTGCCAGAATATGTTTCCGAATCCGCAGAAATGTTGAAAAGATTTTTTAAAGAAAAAAGAAAAAAATAATCCCAACAAATGTTGGGATTATTTTATATTAAACTTTTTCCTGTCATATCATCGGGCTGGGGCAGGTTTAATAATTTTAGAATCGTTGGTGCAATATCTGACAATCCACCATTTTGAACTGTATGTTTTTCACCTGAAACAACTATAAAAGAAACCGGGTTTGTTGTGTGCGCAGTCCAAGGAACATTGTTTTTATCATCCCACATCTTTTCTGCATTTCCATGGTCAGCTGTTACCAGTACAGTTCCACACAATTCCAAAGCAGCCGGAACAATTAGCGACAACTGTTCATCCAAGCATTCCATTGCTTTGATTGTTTCGGCTTCATTTCCAGTGTGTCCAACCATATCACCATTTGCATAATTCAAAATCACAACGTCAAATTTTGACAGTCTGGATAATAATTGTTTTGTAATTTCTGGTGCGGACATCGTGGGCTGTAAATCAAATGTCGCAACATTTGGTGATGGAATCAGAACTTTTTCTTCACCATTAAAATTAACATCTTTTTCAGCATCAAAAAAATAAGTTACATGATTATATTTTTCTGTTTCTGCAATTCTTAATTGTGTTTTTCCGTTCGCCGCCAGTATTTCACCCAATGTATTTTTTACAGGAACATCCGGCAACAGTGCAGGGCAAGATTCATCTAAACCTTCGCCATATTGTGAAAAACAAAGCATACGAGCATTGGTCTTTAATAATTCACGCAAAATCTGACGTGCACGATCACTTCGATAGTTGCAAAATAATATCCCGTCATTTGGCGTTATCTTTGGATAATCCGTAATTTTTTGCTCGGTATGATGTGGTGGTCTAATTATTGTTGGTTTAATAAATTCGTCCGTTTCACCACGTTTGTATGCATTTATAATTGCCTCTTCGGGATAATGCTCATCAAACTCTGCTATACCGTTTGCAATTGCATTGAAAGCCATTTCTGTACGATCTAGATTATTATTTCTATCCATTGCATAGTAACGTCCCATCACAGTTGAAACAATCTCATATGGTAATTCATCTTTTAACATATCAAGATATTTTTCTGCGGATTTTGGTGGTGTATCACGGCCATCAGCAATAAAATGAACAACTATTTTTAATTTCGAGTTAATAATCCGTTTAGCAATTGTAATTATCTCATTTATATCTGAATGAACACGACCATCAGACATTAATCCTATAATATGCACAACGCCTTTGGATTTCTTTACAGCATCTATAAATTCACTCAGTGCCTGGTTTTTATTCCAATCTTCCAATTCAAACCTGCGTAAGAATTGATTTATAATTCGACCAGAACCAATTGTTATGTGTCCAACTTCGGAATTTCCCATAACACCGTCCGGCAACCCGACTGCAGGTCCACTGGCATCTAATTTTGAACTGGGGTATTTTTCCAATAGCTTATGAAAAAAAGGCATTTTTGCCTCAATTACCGCATTATGAGATTTTTCAGAACTTAATCCTACACCATCTAGAATACATAAAATCAAAGGTTTTGTCATTTTATATCCGATATTTCCTGGTCGTTTAGTTCAAGTTATCATAACCGTTTTTTGATTGCAAAAGAAAAAGAAAACTTGTATAAATTCATTGAAAGCATAGGAAGTTTTTCATATGCATGTTAAGGAGAGGTAAAAGATGAGTGGAAAGGTTTTTATACCCACATCTATAGACGAACATATCGGACAACGTATGCAATTGCGCCGCAACATGATGGGACTTTCTCAGAAAGACCTGGCGCAGATATGCGGTGTTACATTTCAACAAATTCAAAAATACGAAGCTGCTGAAAATAGAATCTCGGCATCGCGACTGTTTGATGTCAGTGCAGCTTTGGAAACTCCTGTCTCTTTTTTCTTTTCTGGACTGCCAGGGAATATGCCTGAAGAAACACGAACGAACAGGTCTATGCGTATTTCAGAACAAAAGAAAGAAGACCCGTTGGGCAAAAATGAATCCTTGTTATTGATAAATTTATATTGGAAACTGCCGAACGATGATCAAAGAAAAATCGTTATGAAAATGTTAAAAAGTTTGAACGGTACAGAATAAAAAAATAATTAAATAAAAAAAGACCCAAAATTGGGTCTTTTTTTTTATTCTAAAGGATTCAAAACTTGAAGTTTTAACTTTTCTTTATCAGACTTAACAACAGCTGTAGTTATACCCGTTGTTGTATCAATTGTTGTAGCTGTTGTCAAAGTATCTGAACCTAAGGTACATTTTTTATAATCCGATGGATTTACCAAAATCCAACATTGCTTAGTCAAATCAGACACTGTATTTTTTGTTTTACTTTTACCATATTGTAAGTCTACTTTAGTATATGCTGATGCAGTTTTACAAGAACTTGTAACTTTATCAAAATATTGCCCCGTTTGACACTGAACACATAACCCGTTAATCTTGCTTACACCACCTTTGATACTGACACTGCAATCTACACAAGAATAATCATTTAATTTTGCAAAAGCTTTTGTTGCATCTGTACAGAAAAACTTAGCACATCCAGACGATTGTTCTAAAGAATGTATAGCACTGCTGTAACCAGTCTTTGCAAAACCATCACAAAACTTAGTATTCTGTGTAGCACAAATATCTTCGCTTATTGCAATACAATCTGTACTATCAGAATTAGCTTTATATCCATTTGCGCACAAAAGCTTCTGTGTTCCAGCAACAGTTCCAACCGCAGAAACATATGAATGCGCAGAATCCCAACCGGATCTTCCACAAGTTACCTTGACAGGTCCAACAACAACTCCATGCTGTCCAAATTTTAAAATCCCAAGCAAAACATCTGATTCAGGATCATCACCAAATTGATCAAATCCAGAAACTTCACTTTCTTTTCCATTTGAACTACCACCAGACGTCTTAAGGCTTAATCCACCAAATTTTTGGCCAGCTGATATTCCATAAATCTTTGTATCACAAACAGACGGGCTGGTACTTTGTGACAAACAATTCATACCTCCATATCCAGGTTCACATATCCAGGAACACCCTACGGTGCCAGATCCATTTGGATAATAATAATTAGTCCAAGAATGTCTTTTTCTATTAGTGTTTTCACATTGAATTTGGTACGGGCAAAAATATCCACCATGTTCAACTATCTTCTGTGCAACCATTCCAGCAATAGCCCATTCATCATCAAAAGTACCGTGTATACCACCCATACCAAGAGATCCTGCAATCATAAAATCACCCGCAGAACCGTTAGAATCACGGCTGCTGTATCCCCACCAACTGCGCGCACCAGACAAGACATTTATTGCGTTTGCAGGTAATGCAAAAGTCAAAGATGTTAATAAAATTACAATCAGTTTGTTTTTCATTTCTTTATCTTTTACTGTATCACATAGCAAACGCCGTTTTCGTAATAACCATTTCCTAATAAAGTACATTTTGATTCATACCAGCTGTCAACAAATACACATTCATCTTTAGCTTGATCATATGTTGCGACAACAGCACTATCTGTATTATTTGCTAAACAACGAACCATGACATCATTTTGAACACAGCGACCCCAATCATTATTACCATTATTACCACCATAAACATTGCTGTAGAAAGATTTTAACGGTGTTCCATTGCTGTTATCTGAATTTTGCCAGAATCCATCCAGATCTTCACATATTGTTGACATTTGATAATCCAACTGTTCAGCAATATCACTTATTATCTTGTCTCTTACTTCTCCTACAAGATTTTCATCAAATTCTTTGGTTGTTGGATCAGCACAATAAGTGTTCGCACGGGTATTAAGAATATCTTTTAGTTCTGATTTTGTCCTGGTGCGGCAAGAATAAGGATACTTTTGATCCCCAGCAGTAGGAGTACAAACATCTTTGATATAATTTGTAAGAGAAGTTTCACAACCTTCGGCAACTTTGACATTGTCAACCGTGCCGACAAAAGTTAACAAGGCTGTTAAACCACACTGAGTATTTTTTAATTTGCCATTGCTATCAAATTCACATTTTACATCATTAGGACCAGCATAAAGCGCAGCACACGCCGCAACCTTGTCCGCACACATTGTCCGTGCAGCATAGGCATTCAAAGCACCTGTGGCCTGTGCACTTGTGGTATCAAAGCTTGCCAATGCACCAGATTGAGTATCATAACACGCCTTCATTGTGCTAACACAACTATTCTTTACTTCCTCGATTTTCGTATCTTGGGCTTGTGCAATTTCAATCATCGCACTGCGCTTAAATTCATCCCAAACTACTGTCGCTTTGTCACTACAAGTATCTAAAGCCTTTTGTGCAAACATTTTTTTATCATCCAAGAATTTACTAAATTTCGGATTTGCAGATACAACATCACCGCTTTTTATATTCAAATTTAAAATATTGCTTAGTTCAAACAACTGTGGTGAATATATAGGGTCCCCAGTATTAACATTTATATAACTGCCGGTATAATCCAAACATTTTTTATAATTTGCACCGCAAGCTGTATCAGCAGTAATTGTCGTTTTTACATTTGTTATACATGAATTAACATCTGCAGAATTCTTGGAACGATATTCCTCTAATCTTGCTTCACGCAAAATCTTTTCTGCTTCGTTTACTGTTTTTTGGACAGCTTGCTTCTGGGTATCTATATTTTTTTTGTAAGCATTACAGTCCTGGGTAATCAGAATACCATAAGAACTTTTTGCCATTGTTGTAACAGCGTTATTTTCACAAGAATCTTTTACCAACTGCAAACATTGTTTGTCAGCAGCCGAATACAATTCTGCACCTTCTAAAGAGCTAAGATCTTGTGCAGATCCTGAACCGAACACAGAGCCAGAATTATTATCGCCCCAAATATTGCCAATATCAGAACTGAAATCCAAAGAAGCTGTTGACAATTTAGTTGTGGTTTTTGCCTTTTTATTACCAGATAACAAATCTCCTATTTCTGATAACACACTTGCAGCGGCACTGGTATCATTTTTTATAGCTTCTTCACCAACAGTTGCAGAATACATAGCATTAACTTCGGCTGCAGTTTTATCAATTGCATTCAAGTTATTATCTTGGAATTGCATCAACAATGTTTTTGCCTGGGTCAGGGCAGATTCAGTATCACGAAATTCGGATATCTTTGCATTACAATAACAACGACGATAAGTATCATTTGATTTTGCACAGAATTGATCCATACAGGTATTATAAGCCTCGCGACAAGAGGCATAACCACCACCAATTTTTGAAACATCGTCATAAATCGCTGTTGCACGCGAAGCTGCGGCACGTGAAACGGTTCCCGATTGTATAGAAGCGGACCTTGAATTCAAAGGAGTTACCGTAGAACGAATAGTTGCAGATCTTGAAACAATGCTGTCTGATCTATTACCAACAACTACATTTTGTCTTGCAGCAGCCCTGGTTGTCACAACACCTTGCAGAGCACCCCTGGATACAGTCGAACGTCTGACGATTTCTTTTGAATTATCGCCACGTTGGGAAACAGTTACTGAATTATTAAACCCACCTGAACGTGGATTTGGTGCTTGGGTTGCAAAAGAGCCGCCATTAAAGCAGGTTACAAAAGTAGCAAATGTAAGATATCCTACAAAATTAGACAGTTTTATTTTCAAAACTTTACTCTTTCCTGCTTTATTTTATCATTTTTGTTTGTAGTCAATCAATACCAAATTTACTCGATACAACAATTTACAGCATTTTTAACCCATTCGCCCAAACGCTTTACCGTAGATTTATGTTCTGTGCCAACTGATTTTTCAGATTTATCTGATTTTTCTTGGTTGTTCAAAGCAACTCCACAAACCTCTGGTTCTATTTTTTTAACACCTGCAACATTTATCAAATCCATGTTTATTCCCCAAAACAGAGAATACAAATCGTATGCTTTATTAAACAATTCATAAGCATCTTCTTTTTTACCAGCTGCATTTGCTTTGGTTCCAACTTCCATCAATCTCATAGATGCGGCCAAAAGGTGTTTGGAAATACACCAAACTTCACCAGTTTCCGCTGTTGATTTTTTAACAATGCGTTCCATCAATTCCTTACGCATATCACGAACAGTGTTAATCAAATCGTAAAATCCAGTTTTTCCTGTCTTTCCACCACTGAAAAAGAAATGTTCTTCCAACGAAATCAAATTCATTAACGCAATTGATAAATCCTGATCAGAAGATAAATCCAGCGGATTCGCTTTTTTGGCGGTATCCATTTTTTTAATCATTTCTTCCATTGATAATTTTTTTTCTGTCATAATATCTTCCTTTGATTACAAATAAATTATTGCTGAGAATATCGCAGTTGCGACCAACAAAAACGACAATGGCACAATAACTTTTTGAAATGCAAATTTTGCATGACCATCATTGTTTTTCTTTATTTTAGCATACCAGCGAGCCCCAAAATAAAAAGCAACAGTGCCAACAATTGTTCCCAACATAAACTTATCCATACCCCACAATCTGTTTGCTCCAAATTTAATACCTGGCATCAAGTAAACCCCCGCCAGTAAAACATAATAAAAAACAAAAGGAACAATGATTTGCCACAACACGCTGTTTACACCACGTTTTTTTAACCATCCTGCGGTCCAAAAGAATACAGAAAGCATCAAACCACCCGCCCAAATTCCAGTGATTACATCATCAACACCAATCAGTCTGGCACCTTCCAATCCTGCACCAACTGCAACTGTGCAAACTGGGCAAACCGCATATGCCGCAGGTATAAATAACAAAGCACAAACAATAAATAACAAATATTTTCTCATTAAACTTTCCTTTTTATTATCACTTTGAATCCTAGCGAAAAATCAATCAGTTGGTCAATATGATTTTACGACTGCCCGCATATGTGCCGAACGCGCACGTGGATTAGCTTCCAATTCTTTACTATCAGGGACAGAAGCCTTTAATAATTTGAACTTTGGTTCTTCAACGGTGGGCATTCTGGGGTCGCCAATTGCTGATGTCCATTCGCGAAACTTGTTTTTTACCAATCTGTCTTCCAAAGAATGAAAAGTTACACAAACACAAATTCCACCAGGAGACAGCAGGGCGGGTACAAATTCCAATGCACTTTCTATTTCCCCCAGTTCATCATTTACCGCAATACGCAAAGCTTGAAATACCGGTGCAACATCTTTTGGATTATAAATTAAATCACGTAATTCAAAAGTTGTCTGTGGCAATTTTTCTTTCATTGCGATTGCGATTGGTTTTGCTTTTTTAACATCGCCATAATCCCGCAGGATTTTTGTCAGTTCTTCAACACTGGAGTTTTTTATCAAATCACTTGCACTGGCACCAGTTCCCATACGCATATCCAGCGGTCCATCAAAACGAAAAGAAAATCCACGATACGGTTCATCAATCTGCATCGAAGAAACCCCAAAATCAAAAACAATTGCATCAATCTTTCTACCATTAAGCCCATTAATTGATGAAAAAGGCTGATTTACAAATTCAAAATGACTTCCGTATTCTGACTTTAATTTTTCTGCATCTGGAATAACATTCGCATCACGATCAAATGCAATTACATTTGCACCGCATTCCAAAAAAGCCCGAGTATAACCACCAGCACCAAAAGTGCAATCCACAACCGTCAGCCCGCGAATATCACCCAATGTTTCCAACACACTATTCAAAAGCACAGGTATGTGTTTCATCATTCTATTTCAACCTTAATCCCAAAGCCTGACAAATCTGTTGCAGTGGTGGTGGATAATTCAACCATTTTGGGCAGAGACAATGTTGCAACTTTGTCACCGGTATAAATATTCAATTCAACTTTCGTATTACCACGCGGTAATGAATCTAAAATCTTTTTAACATCTGTTAAAGTCGATTGATCCTTGATTTCCAATGTCATTTTTTTTGCAATCTTGGCAACCCACGCAGTTAATGGAATTATATTATCAACAAAAACAGAAACCTGGGTGTCGCGATTGCTTGTTTTACCAGAAATTAAAACAACGCTTTCTTTGGATAAAATCTGGGCAAATTCAAAAGCACTGTCACCAAAAGCAACTGCATCAATATTTCCAAAACTGTCAGACGCATTTATTGTAATCATATCTTTGCCGGTTTTGGTTCTGCGTCTGGAATAAGAATTAACGTTGGCCGCAATTTGCACAGGCTTTTTATCGCCTAATTTTTCAATTGTATTACTGGTCGCTAATTTTGCGCGCGAAATTATATTTTTATATTGATCCAAAGGATGTGCAGAAATATAAAATCCCAAAGCTGATAATTCATTTGCCAATTTTTCACCAAAGCTCCATGCGGGGGTTTTTGATAAATTTTTCAACAAACGATTTTCTGAAACATCATCTTCAATTGTGTTTGCAAATAATGATAAAGAATTAGAAAACTCTTTTGATTTCGAAGCATAAGATAAAATTGTATCTGCATTCATAAATACCTTGGCGCGATTAGGTTCCAATGAATCCAAAACACCAACGCGTGCAAATGATTCCAATATTCTTTTATTCATAATTCCAGCACAGCGTTTTGCAAAGTCAGTCAAATTTTTAAATTTTCCATGACGGTTACGTTCTGCGATAATTAAATCAGTTGCCGCAGCACCAACACCTTTTAATGCTGCCAAGCCATAAATTATTTTTCCATCACGAACGGTAAACAATGATTCACTCTCGTTTATATCTGGAGCAATAATTGGAATTTTAAAATTCGCACGTGCGTCTTCAAAGAACACCGCCAGTTGATCTGTGTCATTCAAGTTACTGGACATTGAAGCCGCCAAAAATTCCGCAGGATAATTTGCTTTCAGATAAGCACACTGATTTGCAATAACCGAATAAGCAATTGCATGTGATTTGTTAAACGCATACTTTGCAAATTCTTTGAATTTTTCCCACAAATTTTTTGCCGTGGGTGCATCCAAAGTTTTTTCACGCGCGCAACCGTCTAAGAATTTAACCTCTAATTCATCCATCATCTTGGCAATTTTTTTACCCATTGCCTTGCGCACGTTGTCAGATTCACCGCGTGTAAATCCCGCCAAAACACGGGTCAGCTGCATAACCTGTTCTTGGTAAACAATAATTCCGTATGTTTCCTTTAATACTGGTTCAGCTTTTGGGTGAACATATTCGACCTTTTCATCACCATGCATACGCGCGATAAATTGTGGAATAAATGCAATAGGGCCAGGGCGATTCAAAGCATTCAACGCAGATATTTCCAAAAAGTTTGTTGGCTTCATTTTTCGCAAAGTCTGTTGAATGAATTGAGCATCAAACTGGAATATGCCTTCGGTTAATCCGGACTGCCACAATTTCATAGTCTTTGGATCATCTGTTGGAATCTTATTCAAATTAATATTTATCCCGCGCGTTTGGCGTATCAAATTGATTGTATATTTTAAAATTGATAATGTTTCCAATCCCAAAAAGTCAAATTTTATTAATCCGGTTGCCTCTAAATAATGTCCGTCAAACTGTGATGATGGAACCGCATTGCCTGGATCACGATACACAGGTGCAATGCAAGTAGTAGGGCGGTCACCAATAACAACACCACATGCATGCTGTCCCAAATTTCGCAACGAACCTTCTAATTCTGTTGCAACATCGACAACCTTTTTCATATCTGAATCAGTTTGAATTACATCTTGAATTTCATAAGAATCGTCAACAGCAGCCTTTAATGTTTTTGCGTCGTTTGGTATTAATTTTGATAAACGATCTGATTTAGAATATGGGATTCCATAAACACGACCAATGTCGCGAATTGCACCACGTGCCTGTAAGCTGCCAAAAGTAATTATTCTGCAAACTGAATCATTACCATATTTTTGACGAACATAATTTATAACACGTTCTTGACCAACCGGTTCAAAATCAATATCAAAATCAGGCATTGAAATACGGTCTGGATTCAAAAAGCGTTCAAACAGCAATCCATATTTCAAAGGATCTACACTGGTAATTCCCAAAGACCATGCAACAATTGATCCCGCACCAGATCCACGTCCCGGTCCAACCAAAATATCATTATGACGACACCATTCAATATAATCCGCAACGATTAAGAAATATCCAGGAAAACCCATATTTATGATTGTCTGTAATTCGAATTCCGCTTGGTCATAATAAGGTTTTGTATCTGTAACACCTGCTTGTTCCAAACACTTTGCCAAACCCGTCATTGTTCCATCGCGAAGCAATTTACACTCTTGCTCGAAATTATCTGCAAATTTTGGCAGCAAAGGTTTTTCACGAACATTAACCATAAAAGCACAACGTTGGGCAATTTTATTTGTGTTTTCTATTGCCTCGGGCAAATCAGAAAATAAATCTGACATTTCTTCGATCGATTTGAAATATTGTTCCGAAGATTTACGCGAACGCTCTGGATCTATTACTTTGGTCTGAGACAGAACACAACTCATTGCGTCTTCGGCTTCATAATTTTCAGGGTTTGCAAAACAAACGTCATTTGTTGCGACAATTGGAATATTTAATTTTTGTGCTATTGCCAAGAAAACCGGCTCGGTCTTGATTTCTGCACCTAATCCATGCCTTTGAATTTCAATATAAAAACGATTACCAAATATTTTCAAAAGTTTAGATGCATAAGATTTTGCAGAATCATTTTGATCATTCAATATTGCCATTCCCAATGGACCAGTATGTGCACCAGATAAACAAATTAAACCTTCATTATATTTTTCCAGTTCTTCAAAATTAATATGTGCACCCAAATGAAGGTTGTCTTCACGCATGTACATTATTCGGCTGAATTCACACAGATTCAAATAACCCGTATGATTCTGGGCCAATAAAACTATTTTAGATAAAGAACTTTCTCGAAGAATTTTTGGATCAGCAGTATGATGATTCAAAGATATTTCAATTCCAATAATTGGTTGAACTTTATTCTTTGGCATTACATCAGAAAACTCTGCTGTGCCAGACATCAAATTTGTGTCAGTCAACGCACAGGCGGTCATTTCTTTTTTTATGCAAAGGGCGGGGATGTCGTTTATCTTCAGCGTACCGCTTCCGATAGAAAATCTAGAATGTGTACGAAGATGAACGAATCCCGGCATTTTTATCCTGTATAAAAATTTTTAAGGTATTATTTTAATTTTCCGCAACAATGTTTATATTTCAAACCAGAACCACAAGGGCACAAACCATTGCGACGTTCAGCAGCAGCATTCAGCTCGGTATCATGCTTAGTTTGTTCTTTTGCTGTTTCTTTGACATCTTCTGCGGTCAATTCCATTCTGCAAATATAAGAAACCGACATTATTTTGAAATTATTTATTGTATTTCTAAACAGTTCCAAAGCTTCCTTTTTATATTCATACAGTGGGTTTTTCTGTGCATAACCACGCAATCCAATTCCAGTTTGCAAATAATCCATTTGCTGTAAATGACGTTTCCAAACTGAATCCAAAGCCCCCAACATCATTTGACGTTGTGCAGTTTGCATTATTTCAGGATTGTATCTATTATTCTGATATTCATAACGATTTTTTGCCAGCTTTAATAATGTTTCATAAGCTTTTTGTTCCGTTATTTCTTCGTCTTTTTTCCATTGTTCAATATCAGTTATATCCAAAGCAAATGTTCTTATCATTGCATCATGAATTCCATTTGTATTCCAATCCATAGGATGAGTTTTTTCTGGAATATTATTTTCGCAAATCATTTCGATTACATCTGCTATAATTTCTGAAACCAAAGGATTCAAATCTTTGGATGTCATTAATTCATCACGTTGTTTATAAACAACATTACGTTGTTCATTCATAACGTCATCGTACTTTAATAATTCTTTACGTGATTCAAAATAACGTGCTTCGACGCGTTTCTGTGCCTTTTCCAAAGCCTTGGTAATCCAAGGATGCATAATTGCTTCACCAGATTTTAATCCCAAACTGGTCAGCATTCCATCCAAACGTGAGGCACCAAAAATGCGCATTAAATCATCATCCAGTGAAAGGAAGAATTTGGAATCTCCTGGATCACCTTGGCGTCCAGAACGACCACGCAGTTGGTTATCAATACGTCTGGATTCATGGCGTTCTGTTCCAATTACATACAAACCACCTGCATCCAAAACCAATTTTTTATTTTTTTCTACTTGGTCATAAATTTCTTTCTTTTTGTGTTCAAAATCTGGCGCTGTGGAATCTAATTTTTCAATCAGTTCTTCGGCATTACCACCCAGTTTAATATCAGTTCCACGACCCGCCATATTTGTTGCAATTGTAACAGCACCAGGTGCACCAGCTTGGGAAACAATGTGTGCTTCGGATTCGTGATGTTTAGCATTCAAAACTGCTGGTTCAATTTCTAATTCACGACGAACAATTTTTGCCAGTTCTTCAGATTTTTCAATAGATACGGTTCCAACCAACACAGGCTGTTTTCTGTCCATGCATTCTTTGATTTGCTTTACGATTGCTAAATATTTTTCGTTTTTGTTGCGGTAAATTTCATCCTGGTGATCAATTCTGACTACTTTACGATTTGTTGGAATTGATACAACGCGCAATTTGTAAATTTCTTCGAATTCCGCAGCTTCGGTCATAGCAGTTCCGGTCATACCCGCCAATTTAGGATACAAACGGAACAGGTTCTGATACGAAATGCTGGAAACAGTTTGATTTTCCGGCTGAACACGGACATGTTCTTTGGCTTCGATTGCCTGGTGTAATCCTTTACCAAATCTGCGACCAGTCATAACACGACCTGTGAATTCATCAACAATTAAAATTTCACCATCGCGAACAACATAGTTTACATTTTTATAATATAAATGATGTGCCAATAACGATTGTTGAATATGCATAACCAAAGCAGCATTTTCAGAAGCATATAAATTATCACCAACTAACAATCCGCCTTCTTTTAACATATGTGTGATTGTATCAACGCCAGATTCAGTCAAAGTTACATAACGGTCTTTTTCATCTTTTTTATAATCATTATCTGAAAGTTTTGCAACAACTGCATCTACTTTTTCATAAAGCTCGCTGGTATCTTCAGCAGGGCCAGAAATAATAAGTGGTGTGCGGGCTTCGTCAATCAAGATACTATCAACTTCGTCAACAATACCAAAGAACAGTGTGCGTAAAACCTGTTGTTCTTTACCAAATTTCATATTATCTCGCAGATAGTCAAATCCCAGTTCAGAATTTGTAACATATGTAATATCACAAGCATAAGCATCTCGGCGTTCATCATCAGACATATCGTGTTGAATAATTCCAACAGAAAGTCCCAAGAATTTATAAACTTTTCCCATCCATTCTGCGTCACGTGAAGCCAAATAATCATTCACAGTAATCAAATGTGCACCTTTGCCATGCAAAGCCTTTAAGTACAAAGCCAGCGTTGCAACCAATGTTTTACCTTCACCGGTTTTCATTTCTGCGATTTGACCACTGTTCAAAACCATACCACCGATCAACTGAACATCAAAATCACGCATCCCCAGCGAGCGAATTGAAGCCTCGCGGGCAACAGCAAAAACATCTGGCAAAATTTCTTTTTCCTTTTCACCATTTGCCAAGCGTTCTTTGAAAATTCTTGTCTGGTCACGCAATTCTTCATCCGACATTGCATGATATTTAGGTTCCAAATCATTTATCAAAGATACTGTTTTATCGTAAGATTTTACAATTCTATCATTGGCGGATCCCATAATTTTCCGCAAAATAACTTTCAACATTTTTCTTCCTTATAATTACTTAGATGGTATACCAATTTGACGGTGGAACGTCAAGGCTCTTTATGATATAATACGCAAGTCTTAACAAACAAGTGACTTCCATTAAAAATATACGATTTTTTATCATAAGGCTCTGAAAAATGAAGGATACTATTAAAAAACTTTGTGCAAATGACATATCCAGCGAGGTTTTTGTTATTTCGCCAACCCAGATTGAATATATTGCCCAGATTTTTGGCGATTCTGTTGCTGATGCTATGAATATGAGAACCTTTTCTCAAAAAATACGGCAAATCGCAGAACAATCTTTGCGTAAAGCTTTAACATCTGCAAAAAAACAAGGAAGTTTTAAAAAATAACCGCAAACGCGGTTATTTTTACATACTGTCATCAACTATGGAATAATTTGTACCACCATAGTTTGCTTTTAATAACCCTTTGTTATCTGTGGTCATATTTCCGTAATAAGTTGAACCGCTTAATTGTATAAACAATGAAGGACTGGTCTTTTTAACGCTGCGAAGATAAACTTTGCTGCCACTGACATTAAATACTTTTCCACAATCACCGACCTCGTCTGCACCAGCACCATAACCAATTGTAGTCAGACCAGAAGTGCAGGCTGTTCTGGTACTGGAATTATTTGCAGACCAATAACCTGATCCAACTTCTGTGCATTGACCACCTGAAATATAATACCCACCAGAACAACCATTGATTGAACATAAATTAGTAACCGTATTATTTGTATTCCACGTCGCAGTTACCCAAGAAGTATCATAAACACCATCGTTTGAACAAGCTGTACCGCATGATGTCATTCCTGAACTGGCCGTGGTTGTTCCATTCTGACACGCAATACAAGCCGAAGCACCAGTCGCACTGTACGAACCCACTACACATTCCGTACATGCAGTTGCACCAGAAGTTGAATATGTTCCACCCAGGCATTGGCTGATTGAACCAGTGCTGCCATAATTTATTAATGCAACTGGACAATATGATCCAGCAGTGCAGTTTGTCTGGGTTGATGAATTTGCTGTTGCAATATATTGTCCAGCGGTGGTTTGTATCTGACATTGTGTATTAGCAGTTTTTCCAGCATCTGTGTTCGCAGTATAAGAACCTGGGCAGGTGGTACAACTGGATGCACCAGACCCAGAATATGTAGCACCAGTACATTGAGTTATAGATCCAGTGCTGCCATATGTAATCAATGCGGCTGGACAATAAGAGCCAGCTGTACAAGTTGTCTGTGTTGATGAATTTGCTGTTGCTATATACTGACCAGCAGTAGTTTGTAATGCACATTGATTCTGTGTCGACAAACCGGTTCCACCATTTACATAATTTGTGGGGCATGATGTCCTGGTGCCGGTACTTCCATAGTTTATCAACGCAACTGGGCAATAATAAGTAGCAGGGCAGGTTGTTTGTGTTGATGAATTTGCAGCCGCAATATAAGTTCCACCAGCTGTTTGTATCTGACATTGATTTTGTGCTGTTTTACCAGCTGTCGTATTTGCAGTATAAGATCCAGGACAAGTAGTACAACTGGATGCACCTGCACCAGAATAAGTCGCACCAGTACATTGCGTTATGGATCCTATGCTGCCGTAACCAACTAATGCGGCTGGGCAATACGACCCAGCTGTGCATGCTGTCTGAGTTGTTGCATTCGCAGTTGCAATATATTGGCCAGCTGTGGTTTGAAATTTACAATCTGACTGAACTGTTAATCCTGTTCCGCCAGATCTATAACTGGCCGGGCATAAAGTTCTGGTTCCCGTACTTCCATAGTTTATTAATGCAGCTGGGCAATAATAAGTAGCAGTGCAGGTTGTTTGGGTTGATGAATTTGCTGTTGCTATATAAGTTCCACCAGCTGTTTGTATCTGACATTGATTTTGTGCTGTTTTACCAGCTGTCGTATTTGCCGTATAAGATCCAGGGCAAGTAGTACAACTGGATGCCCCCGTACCAGACCATGTTGCCCCAGTACACTGTGTTATTGAACCAGTGCTGCCATAATTAATATATTCTGAAACACAATAACTACCGGCCGGACATGTTGTTGCCGTGGTATCATAAGCATTGGCAACATATTCCCCATCATATGTCCACATCTGGCATTGATCTTGCGAGGAAGCCCCCATATCACCATCTGTATAACCACTTGGACAAGATATTCTTGATCCTGTGCTGCCATAATTAATCAATGCCGCAGGGCAATAATACCCATAACTGCAACTACTTTGTGTTGAAGAATTTGCGGTTGCAATATAACTGCCAGCGGTTGTTTGCAACTTACATTGGTTTTGTGCTGATAATCCAGTTCCACCATCATCATAATTTGTTGGACAAGTATTTCTTGTTCCAGTACTTCCATAACTGATTAAAGCAGCTGGACAATAATATCCTGATGGACAAGTTGTCATACTGGTGTCATTTGCTGTTGCTATATAATTTCCAGCCGTAGCTTGTATTTGGCATTGTGTTATTGCAGTTTTTCCAGATGTTGTATTTGCCGTGTATCCATCAGGACAATCAGTGCAACTGGATGCACCAGAAGCAGAATAAGTTGCACCTGTACATTGTGTTCTGTTGCCAGTGCTGCCATATGTAATTAATGCAGCCGTACAATAATAACCAGCAGTACAAGTCGTTTTTATAGTAGAATAAGCAGTTGCAATATATGTACCATCTGTAGTTTGTATTGGGCACTGATTTCGTGCGGTTAATCCAGTATCACCAGATCTATAACCTGTTGGACACAATGTGCGTCCATAATTTACTGCGGGGTTATTTCTTGTAAAGCCAGTGCAATAATAGGTTGCAGTACATGTTGTGCAAGCTGAACCATTCCAATAAGTTCCAGCTGAACATGTTACTTTGGCGGCAAAAGCATCGTTTGCAAATGTGACTGCAAACACACAAAAAAAGACCCGCAGAAAAATTCTGAGTTTTTTCAAATATACTCCCCTTGTTAAACATTCTAGAAAAAACTATGCAAAACTCGCAAGGTAAAAATTTTAATTTTTTACATATTATCGTCATAAACTGAATATTGGGTACCTTGTGAATTAACACGTAAAGACCCCTTGGTATCAGTTGTCATATTTCCATAATAACTTGTGCCATCAACTTTTACATTTAACGATGGTGTGGTTTTTTTATCGCTACGAAGATAAACTTTTTCATCGTTAACATGTAATAATTTTCCACAATCTCCAGATTCATCTGCGCCCAAACCATAACCAATTGTCATAGTACCAGCAGGACATGCTGTTCTGGTAATTGAATCATTTGCAGACCAATAACCAGTTCCAACATCCACACAAGATCCATCAGATAAATAATACCCACCTTGACATCCACCAACTGTACACAAACCAGTTACAGTATTATCACTGTTCCAAACGGCTGTTGACCAAGAACTTTGATATTCGCCGCCACCAGCAGAACATGCAGCGTCACAGAAAGACAAGCCAGGCACACTGGTTGTTGTTCCATCCTGACAAGCTGAGCAATAACCAGATGCAGCTGTGCTGTATGAACCAATTGTGCAGTTTGTACAAGTTGATGCCCCTATATCTGCATAGGTTCCAGCCAAGCATTCAAACAATGGTCCAGTGCTGCCATAGCTTACAAGTGTAGAAGGACAATAGTGTCCCGCAGTGCAAGTTGTTGCCGTTGTATCATTTGCCGTGGCAATATAAGTACCTGCCGTAGTCTGCCATTTACATCCTGTTTGTGCGGTTACGCCAGTTCCACCATCATCGTAATTGATTGGACATTCAGTTCTTGTTCCAGTGCTGCCATAATTAACCAACGAAGCAAGACAATAATACCCAGCAGTACATTTTGATTGTGTCGTTGTGTTAGCTGTTGCTATAAATCTTCCAGCTGTCGTTTGAATCTGACATTGAGTATTTGCAGTTTTACCCGGGTCTGTGTTTGCGGTATATCCACCAGGGCAAGATGTACAACTGCTTTGACCCGACCCAGACCACAATGTGCCTGTACATTGTATAATTGAACCGGTACTACCATATGTGACCAAAGCAGTTGGACAATAGCTGCCAGCAATACAATCAACTTGTGTTGTAGAATATGGGGTGTCAATATATTTACCACCAGTTGTTTGCAATGCACACTGATTTTCTGAATAAAGACTCGTACCGCCAGCTGTGTAACCTGTTGGACAAGCTATCAAAGATCCTGTGTCACCGTAAGTAACCAATGTGGACGGACAATAATATCCTGATAAACATCGATTCTGAGAAGTGGAATTAGCGGTTGGAATGTAGAAACCTGAACTTGTTAAAATTTTACACTGGTTTTGTGCAGAAAGCCCCGTGCCACCATTTACATAATTTGTTGGACATGCAACCTGGGGTCCTGTGCTACTCCATCCCACCAGACCACCGGGACAATATGTTCCAGCGGCACAAATTGTTTCAGTTGTAGCATTTGATGTCGCAATATAATATCCGGCCGTTGCTTGAAATTTACATCCGCTTTTTGATGTTACGCCTGTACCACCTTTATCATAATTAGTTGGACAAACAGTTATAGATCCGGTGCTGCCATAATTTATTGATGCAGAGTCACAATAGTATCCAGATTCACAAGTTGTTAATGTTATATCATTTGCCGTTTTAATATAACTTCCCGCGGTTGTTGTCCATTTACATTCAGTTATTGAGCCTTTACCTGTTCCGCCATTTACATAATTTGTTGGACATGCTACAACCGAGCCAGTGCTGCCATAAGTAATCAAAGTTGCCGGACAATAATTACCAGCAGTGCAGGTTGTTTGTGTTGTTGCCCCTGCAGTTGCAATATAATACCCTGCGTTTGTTTGCAATGCACACTGATTCTGTGCAGAAAGACCAGTTCCACCTTTATCATAATTTGTTGGGCAGGTCGATCTGGTTCCGGTGCTGCCATAATTTACTAATGCAGCCAGGCAATAATATCCAGTTGTACAAGTTGTTTGTGTGGTCGAATTTGCAGTTGCAATCCAATTTCCCGCGGTTGTTTGAATTTGGCATTGTGATTGTAATGTTTTACCAGCTGTCGTGTTTGCATCATATCCAGTTGGACAAGTGGTGCAACTGGACGCGCCCGCCGCCGAATATGTTGCACCTGTACACTGAGTTCTGGAACCTGTGCCGCCATAGGTAACCAATGCCGCAGGGCAATAATATCCAGCCAAACAATCAACCTGTGTCGAAGAGTTTGGTGTATCTATATACTTACCTGCTGTTGTAGTAAGTTGACATTGAGTGATTAAAGTTTTTCCAGCTGTTGTATTATTTGTATATCCTGTTGGACAGGCAGTACAGCTGGACGAACCAGATCCAGAGTATGTCGCACCAGTACATTGCCCTCTGACTCCAGTACTACCATAATTTACTAAACTTGCAGGACAATAATATCCAGCCGCGCACATTGTTTGTGTTGAATCATTAGCAGTCGCAATATAATAACCAGCATTCGTTTGTATCTGACAATCCGTTTGTGCTGCGGCGCCAGTTCCACCATTCATATATCCTGTCGGGCAGGTTGTTAAACCTTGATCAGATGTGCTAGTACTGAATGTTCCACCTAAACAATAACTTCCAGCTGTACAAGTCGAACAAGAACCTGAATTGGCTGGTAAATACTGTCCCGCACTGCAAGTAATAGAAGTAACTGTCCATTGAGCATACAATGTAGTAATAGTTGTCGAATCCCAAGATTTTGCAGATGCACCAGAAGAGGTGTAATACTGTGTTCCGCCACTGGCTGAATCATAGTAACCATTAAATGTATAACCTGTGCGAGTTGGCATAGTTGCACTTGGCATTGCCGCGGCATATGTAACAACAACCGAATCTGTACCCCCAGAACCACTCTCTTTATTAAATGTTATGGTATATGTGTTTGGGGCGCACGCGTTATATTCATCAAGAGAATATCCTGCTATACAATTAGCAGAACAATTGTTAGTTACACTATTATCAGTATTCCAAACGGCGGTTGCCCAAGAGCTTACAAATTCATTACTGTTTGAACATGTTGTCTCGCAAGCATTAGGAGTAAGTTCACCCGTAGTCATTCCATTTTGACAAGCTATACACGAACTTGCGCCATCAGAACTGTATGACCCCGCCATACAATTTTCACAACTAGAGGAACCTGATACAGAGTATGTTCCTGCCGAACATTGTGTCATATCACCAGTGTTGCCATATGAAACCAAAACAGCCTGGCAATAATAACCAGCAGGACAAGTTGTTGTAGAAGTGTCATTTGCTGTTGCTATATAATTTCCAGCCGTAGTTTGTATCTGACATTGAGTTATATCTGTTTTACCAGCATCGGTATTTGATGTATATCCAGTCGGACATGCAGAACAAGTTCCCGATCCAGATGTTGAATATGTTGCACCTGTACACTGTGTTCTGCTACCTGTGCTGCCATAATTAACTAATGATGCAGGACATGAATATCCAGCAGTACAAGTTGTCGTACTGGTGTCATTTGCTGTGGCAACATAAGTACCAACAGTTGTTTGTATCTGACATTGTGTCGCAGATGTTTTTCCACCAGTCGTATTGGCTGTGTAATTTGTTGGACATGCTGTACAACTGGATGCTCCAGATTCCGAATATGTTGCACCAGAACATTGCACTTGTGCACCAGACCCACCATAACTTACCCATGCTGCGGGACAGTAATATCCAGCTGGACATGTTGTTGTTGTTGTATCGTGAACATTCTTAATATAAGTCCCCGCAGTTGTATAGAATGTACATTGATTTTGTGCAAACATTCCAGTTCCACCATCATCATAGTTGGTTGGACATGGTGACATAGCACCTGTATCACCATAATTTACAGTTGTTCCTGGACAATAATATCCCCCAGGGCAAATTGTTTCAGAAGTATCTTGTTCATTTGCAATATAATAACCATCAGTTGTTTGGAACATACATTCATATTCAGATGTTAAGTTACCGCCACCATCATCATAATTTTCTGGACAAGATGCTATACCTTGATCTGATTCTGTGCTGACATTATAAGTTCCACCGACGCAGTAGCTATCCGTAGGACAGTCAGAACAAGTTTCTAAATTCACTGGTAAATAAGTTCCAGCATTGCATGTTACAGATGAAAGTGTCCACTGGGCATAGAGTGTTGTAGATGATGTTTTATCCAAAGATTTTGTGGATGTACCTGTTGCGTCATAATATTGTGTTCCCCCGCTTACAGCATCATAATAACCAATAAATTTATATCCAGATTTTGTTGGTGTGGTTACACTCGGCATAGCAGAGTCATACGTAGCTGATACGGATGAAGTTCCACCAGTTCCAGATTGTGCATCAAAAGTAATGTTGTATGTATTTGCTGTCCAATGTGCATATAATGTTGCACTAGAAGTTTTATTCCATACACTCGCAGATGCACCAGAAGATGTGTAATACTGGGTTCCACCACTTATCGCATCATAATAACCAGCAAACGTATATCCTGTTCTTGTTGGCATAGTTGCAGATGACATTGCAGAATTATATGGTGCAATAACAGATGCAGTGCCACCAGTTCCACCTTGTGCATCAAGTGTTACTAAATACATAGTTGGCGAACATGTACCTCCTGAAATACCATACCCAGCAGCACAACTTACTACTGCGCATATATTAGAAACTTCATTACTGCTGGAATCCCAAGTTGCCACGTCCCATTCTGTTTCATAGCCAGTATAATTAGAGCAGTTTATATCACATTCTGTTAACCCTTCATCGGATGTGGTTGAACCACCTTGACATGGAATACATGAATCCGAAGCATCTTCACTGTATGATCCAACTGCACAATTATTGCATGTTGACGAACCAGATAAAGAATAAAGCCCAGCAGGACAACCAGTTGAACTGCCAGTACTTCCATAATTAATCAATGAAGCAGGGCAGTAATATCCAGCAAAACATGTCGTTAAAGTTGTATCATTTGCGGTTGCAATATATGTTCCAGCAGTTGTTTGTATTTGACACTGATTCTGAGCAGTTAAACCAGTTCCACCATCATCATAATTAGTTGGACAGGATGATAAACCAGCGTTTGCAGATGTTGAACGTGTTGCAGTCACACCTGTGCAATAATTATTTGATAAACAAGTAGAACAAGCACGACTGGTCTCGGTTGTATTATATAAAAAGTAATTACCAGCAGAACAAGTCAAACTCCAAGGGCAAGCATTAGCCCCACTACCAGTTCCAACATAGCTGGCAGCACTTGGTTTATTAGAACAACTGGAACATGTTTCAGCACCAGAACCATAGTAATAATTATGTGCAGCTTTATAGCTTCCAGATGAGCAGGTGCTAACAGTATTACTATTTGCGTTCGCAATGTATTTATCCGCTGTCAATATTGTGCTAGGGATATAACATGATGTAGCAGAAGTAGCACTTGAGGCCGAGGTTGTATAATTACTGCCCAATGTTGTACATGCTGTAATACCTTGAGCAGAGCTGGCGTTATAATAATATCCTCCACCAGGGCAATAACTACCTGGAGAACAATTTATACAATAGCTGCTATCTGCGGGCAAATATTGACCAGGATTACATGTAATGAAATTCGGTGTGTATTGTGCATATAATGTTGTGTCGTATGGTATCGGCCATTCGGAGATCAAAGGTTGACCAGAAGCGTCATATATATAATCACCATAATAATCATCCTCGTAATACCCCTGAAAGGTATAATTATTTATAAAAGGGGGGCCTTGCCATGTCAACTCTGGCATGAATCGC